>Ga0208974_1000090_pt1 | contig 40424 bp, 52 predicted proteins | sample GreLakmeER15MSRF_FD_187699 | JGI IMG/M metagenome (GOLD analysis project Ga0208974, IMG submission 187699) | Freshwater lentic microbial communities from great Laurentian Lakes, MI, USA - Great Lakes metaG ER15MSRF (SPAdes) | ecosystem: Environmental > Aquatic > Freshwater > Lake | place: Great... | reverse complement strand
GAAACTGTCGTTAATGGTGCTTTATATAAAATTAATGTACCATTAAATGATTTGTACCCATTTAACAAAGACCCACTAAATCTTTATGATATCGCATCAAAAACGTATGGAAATGCAACTGTTCCTGTAAAAATGCAAGCAATTTATATTTCAGATATATTACAAGAAATGGGATATAAAGGTATGATCTATAACTGGGATAATAATAAATTATTAGCAACAATATGGGATAATGTTAAATTAGTGGGACCAGGACAGGAGAAAAAAATAGACCAAGAGAAAAAGATTTATACACTACCGATGTCGGATTCAAATGGGTGGTCAATAAAGAACGGATTAAGTACTAACCCATCCCTTTCCCACGAAGAAAAAATTGATGCGGTAGTTAGATCTATGAATGATTCTAAAACTAACTACCCACAAGAATTTATAGATAGTTACTTAAACGGTTTTAATTGATAACTCTGAGTTTAAAACGTCAACCATATCAAGTTTTTCCCAAGGCATAATATCATTACCAAAATGACCCTTAGCTGTGTTATAGTAAATAGGGGTTTTTAAATCAAAATGTTTGATTATTTCAGATGGGGTTGTTGGAAACTTATCCATAACCACATTAACCAATACCTCATCATCATATTGACCATACGTATTAATATTTAATGATGCTGGTTTATCGATTCCAATCATATACGCAATCTCAACACTACATTTATTAGAAACACCTGAAGCCACAATATTTTTTGCGATATACCTTGCCAAATACGCCCCGCTCCTATCAACCTTACTTGGGTCTTTACCGCTGAATGCTCCGCCACCAACAGGACAATAAGGTCCGTATTGATCAACTACGATTTTTCTACCTGTAACACCACAATCCGATACAGGACCACCAACATTCCAAGAACCAGCAGGATTAATAATAATCTTAGTGTTGTCGTCAATAAGGTTAAAGATAGATAAACTTAACCCCACTTTGTTTGTTAAAATACCCTCCTCAATCATAGCCCTAACATTAGAAATTGAAATTTCTTTTTTATGCATTGCAGACACCAATAGAGTATTAATTCTTTCACCATTTTCGTCGTATTCAATGGTTGTTTGTGCTTTAATATCAGGACCAATACCTGTTAGACCATAAACAAAATCAACCAACTTTTTTGAAACATACATACCTATTGGCATATAGGTTTCGGTTTCGTCCGTGGCGTACCCCGTCATAAAACCTTGATCACCAGCACCCAACGACTCTTCACTATTTTTCAATACTGCGGAATTAATCTCAACGCTTTGTTGACCAATAAGGTTAATCAGGGTTACATTTTTGTAGTAAAATCCGTGATCAGGGTCGGTGTAACCAATCTCTTTTATTGTGTTTTTTACTACTTTTTCATAGTCAATTCTATGGGTGCTGGTTATCTCACCACCCAACACTACGCAATTGTCTTTAACTAATGTTTCAACCGCGACCTTTGCGTTAGGGTCTTTTGATAAATAAGCATCCAAAACTGCGTCTGAAATTTGATCCGCAACTTTATCGGGATGTCCGATAGAAACGCTTTCTGTTGTAATTAATCTCATCATAATATTTTATTTTTAATCAAAAGTACGAATAATATTGATTATAATCAACTAAAAGGTCATATTTATTAATAAAGAAAGTATGTCGGTAGTATATGTAAAAATGTTCCATAATGAAAACGAAGTAACATACTCAACACAAAAAGTATTAACAGTGGTTGATACAGATCAATACGGTAACGTAACGGCAAAGTGGTATAATAATAAAATCAAAGACTACGAAATCGTAGTGTTACACCCCAATCAATTTTCAGAAACACCCTTCCTTATGGATTTTAATTAATGCGATATTTATTAATATGGAAATAAAAAAATTAATATCGTTTGATTTTGACGATACATTAGTTCACACAACATTACCAGATGAAGGTAAAAAAATATGGAAAGAAAAGACAGGTGAAGATTGGCCACACAGAGGTTGGTGGTCAAAACCTGAGAGTTTGGATATGGAAATATTTGACATTCCATTAAATAAAAAGATTTATAGAAGATATAAACAAGCAATATCTGATCCTGATAATTATGTGATTTTGGCAACAGGTAGAGTTGCACCACTCAAAGATGAGGTTGATATAATTTTAAACCATTACGGATTGGAGTTTGATGAAATGCACTTAAATCCAGGGATTGATACGTTTGAATTTAAATCCAATCTATTTGAAAAATTAATAAACGAAATGGAACCTGAAGAGTTTATTATGTATGATGATAGACAAGAACATTTGATTAGATTTGTTGAATGGGTAAAGAATATACCATGCAAGATAACACTAATTGATGCGATATCAGGAGAAGAGTTTAAACCAAATGAAGATAAAACCCTACAAGAATCCATAAGAAGAATATTAAGAGAAGAAACGAATACCCAATCTATATTACAGGATTTAGTTAATATGGAATTTTCTGGATTTGATGATATCTATTATGATTGGGCCGAATTTAACTGTGGGATGGGTGTATGTTGTGACCCTTACGCAATTGGATTTGTTCTTCCTAAAAATAATTACGATGATTACTTATTTAAGTTGGTTGACGGGGATAAATACGATGATGATGGGGATTACCCCAAAGAACTTAGAGATGAGTTGCCTGAACCTTGTTATGAGTTCCCTGATGTTAAAGATCCACGTTTTAATGTGATTGTATTTTACTTCGCCGAACAAATTGAGAACTTCTTGAGCTCATCTGATGAATGGGGGTTGGACTTATTGGATTTAATAAATAAAAAGTTTAACTGCGACGCAAAAAGAATAATTTTTATATGAAACTACAAGAACATATAAGAAAGGTATTAAAAGAAGAGACAACCCAAGTTGATAATTCACTATTAAATATTATAAAGGAATTTGGTTTATATTCAATTACAAGAGATGTTGGGTTAACTTATTCTGACGTATGGTCAAAAACAGGGGAACTACCCAAAGAAATTAAAATACAATACCTGAAGGACTTAACAAACGATCAACAACAAACTCCCCACGAGTTGGATCTCACCTATTTAACGGGATCAATACCACTATACGAAAACGATAATTGGCAAACGGTTTATGTTGAATACCTTTCAAATAAAGATAATGTTCTTAGGGTTCATTTGGCAGTATTTGATGAAGAAGGTGGTGTTGATAACTTTGACATACTAACCGAAGATGAATTGGATGGAGAAACATTGGATATACTTGTGGATGAATTATCCGATAGATTACATTACTCAAATAAAAAACAAAGATAATGAAACTACAAGAACAAATATCAAGGATCCAGTCAATGATGGGGATTGTTAGTGAAGATACTGATAGTTTGGAAGTATTTGCGTTAGATACGACAGAAATAAACAATGAAATTAATGAACAAAATTTAGTAGACGATCAAACTTTTGTTGATTATTTAAAAAATGTGGAAGGGTTTAAGGGAAAGGCGTATGACGATCAAAATCCTGATAAAAAATTAAATATTGGTGACGACATAACCGGGTTGTTAACAATTGGTTATGGGCATACAGGTACTGATGTAAAAATAGGAGATACTATTACAGAAGAAGAAGCTGACACCAAATTAAAAGAAGATATAAAAATACACTTCCAAAGGGCAAAAGAATATGTTACAAACAATTATCCAAATAAAGTAAACGGTTTAGATTTGGAACAATGGGAGATGTTAACAGATTTTGCTTTTAATCCAGGACTAATTAAATTCCCTAAATTTACCAAAGCAGTGGTAAATAAAGATTGGACTGAGGCTAACAAAAATTACAAAAGATATTATGGGGGCAAAGAATTATTTTTAAGAAATACCCAATTTTTTAATAATTACTTATCAGATAAACCTATAAATTATGATGGGGTTGCATTAATATCAACAAAAGATAATAGAATAAAAAAAGGTGAACCATTTAATATTTATAAGCTTGGTGTTGGTAGTGACGCTGTTAATTTAAGTGATGGATATACTGAAGAAAGATATTGTGGACTTATAAACACTATAGTCACACCACAGGTAACATTCATTCCAAAAATAATGAGGTATGCTGATTATTGGCAGAAAGCAAACAAAACTGTTTGGGGGGTAGATTTATCTAAAAATTTATATCTAAAAATTTACTACCCACAAATATATAATTTAGGTATAAGATGGGAAAACCAATTAGATCCACCATTTGGGTGTAAAAAGTTTAATTCAGAATGGAGACCGTAAAAAATAATATGAACCTACAAGAACATATAAGAATACAATAAATGATGTACAATTAAATAAAATTAAATAAAAAAAGAAAAACTATGAACACAATCACAAAATTTTTAATTTCCCTCGGAATAGGTATTATTCTATCAGGGATTATTCTATGGAATTGGAAAATACCATCTCCTAATCTTGTTTCACCAACACCAACTAATATGGTGGACACTACTAAATACACAGACGTTGTATTAATAAATCGTACTAACGATTCGGTACAAGTATTTGTTACTTTACCATCAACAAAATCAATCGTTGGATTATTTGGAATGGACTCTACTAACTTTAATCCTAACGCTTTTAATCCTGACGGAACACCAGTACATTGTAAAGGTATTTTTTGGGCTCAAAAAAATGTGGAATATCATCTTGGAGACACATCTGCATTATTTTCAGCGGTGATAACTTGGGGTGTTGACAATGTAGCTTGCACTGAAGCTCAATCAATTGTGGATTCTAAAGGCAAACAACTATACCCCTATGGATTTAACATCTTTGAATTTACAGTAAATACATGGTGGCAAGGTGGTAAAGTAACTGGTGCAAATGAAGCCGCAGATATTTCATGTGTTGATGGTCTTCATTGTGTTCTTAAACAAACTGTAACATCATTTGGACCGAGAAATTCAGCTGGATTGAATCCTAATTTTGGAGCATTTTGGGATTTTGGATATACAGATAGTTCAGGAGACCTAACAAAATATAAAACTTCAACCAACGGAATTAATTTCCTTAATTGTGTTAATATCCCAGGTGTGTTTCCCTACGGATGTGATAAGGGGTACATATCTTCCAACCCACCAACTCCATGTACAAAACCACATTACCCTGTAACATGCTCAACCAAATGGGGTGATATTAATTCATCACAAATTAACAGACAAGGACAAGGAGGTCAATTAATCTGTGAATTTTTAGGATTTACAGATAACTTACAACCCGGAATAAAGTAACGTCCGATAATAAACAATTATTACAAAAAGGAAGTCTAAGTTAGATTTCCTTTTTTGTTTTTAGTATATTTATTAATATGAACCTACAAGAAAACATACAGAGAATTAAACAAATGATGGGACTGAATGAAATTGCAAACCCATACAAAGTTGATTGGGAATACCCAACCCAGGAATATTTTACACAAGAATTAAGTGAACTACTTGGAAATCCTGGTAGATTCAACAGACAAGAGTTTTTCAATCCAGATAATTATGATACCATATACAATATCATGTCAAACACATTTAAAACAATTGCTGAATTTGTGAAAGGTGAAGTCATAGATAATGAAAGTGAAATTAAAGATATACTGTTAAACCAAAATGTTACAGAAACAATTGTTTCAGGTGAAGGTGAATGGGATGAACTAAAAGATATATTAATGAATGACCCACAATGTATAGAAGAAGGATATAAATTCTTTGGTCTTGGTGAAATGAAGGTATGGAAAGGAACAGATCCAGAAACCGGTGAATATGTTAACAATGTGGACAACACAGATTATATGGGAAAAATAACAGATTTCTTATGGAATAAATCACCAGAAAAAGGTACATCGTCAAGAGTATCAAAAAGACTAAAAGATTCAGGTGATGAAGACCCAAAGAGACTAGCGGGAAACATAGACCAATATAGAGATTATGCAAGAAGAGGTGAGGAAAGAAAACTACCACCAGCATTTGTTGTAAAATACTTCACACAAAAAGAAGGTAATGATTATGTTTTAATTGGTGGATTTAAAAGAACATCAACAGCTTTACAGATGGGAATAGAACCAATAAAAGTTTGGTATATAAATATAACAAAATGAACCTACAAGAACAAATATCAAGAATACAATCAATAATGGGGACCATTAATGAATCAAAATTCTTTCATAGGAGGGTTGATTTAAATAAGGTTAAAAAGTTACTTACAACTGACGCACAACAAGTATATTACGATACACGAGATTATGAAGAATTTAAGTTTGAAATAACATTAAGAGCCGTGGAATATATTATGTGGGATGAATATGAACTAGGGTGGGGAGATTTACCTCAACAAGAAGAAAAAGAATTTATAAGAGGTGTTTCCAATTATTTTGATGATGAAATAAAAAGACTATATAAGAAAGTAAGAGTATAAGACTAATTTACTCACTCATCTCTACCGTTCATTTCATTCACTACGTTCTTCGTTCATAACTTAATCCTATACTCTTTATCGTCTATTTATACGATAATTTAAAATATCGTTCATTTATACGATAATTACATTTCCATAAAGGATATGTGGTAATTAATGGGACATATCTTAAATCATGATGTAAAGACTTTATACGTGATGAGACTATCATGATAAGATAAAGAGGTTTATTATACATAAGAACATAATGTAAAATACTATTAACAAAATACAGTGTATATGTAAAAAGTATTTGTTGTTTACAGTAAACTATCTACTGTAAACTAAATCCCCCATTCTAAAGAAGGGTCCCCCATTCTAAAGGGGTATATAATAAGATGTCTCCATCAGTGATTAATAGAATGTCCCCCATATATAAGAGTGGATGATCTACATAAGATAAAAGAGTATGTTTCCTATTATATTCATTTATCTTATAACAAGTTATAGATGAGGTGAATTATATTTAAGAACGAACAATACGAAGTGGTATTATATATGGACTGATGTTTTGTAGTGGATAAGTAAGGATAAACCTGACAGTAATACTATAAATAATATGTCCCCCACATTTTACCACCATTATAGTATCTGTATAAGTAATCCTAATCTTCGTTGGGGGTTATTATATGACACATTTACAGTCCATAAACGTTGGATGTTCTTTAGGACTTCGTCTCCGCGGCTACTACAGTATGTAAACAATTTTTAGCTGGAAAATGTATATAGTAAAAAAAATGGTCCTACAGATACCTACAGAGGGGTTTTTTTAGGCTGGTCGTATAACCAGCGACATATTCGGTGGTAAAAGGTGGGAATAATACGTGGTAAAAAGTGGGAGGAGGGATTGTCCCCCGTGTGAATCGTGACTGACATTCTGACATATTCAAGAATTTTAACAAAAAGTTATTAACAAATTCCCCCCTGACAGAGTGTCACCCCCATAAAACTATTTATTTATCAACAAAAACTTACTAACATTAATGTATGAATGAGATGGAATTATATATAAGAGAGAATTATACCCCAACGATTACGGAAAGTAAGTTAGGGTTATGTTGTTTATTCAAACATAATGAGGGAACCAATGAAGACTGTGTGGTATATTTTGAATCAGCAAAGAGGGGATGGAATAAGAAACCCATAATGAATAGACAATATGTAATGGTGGATGCTGATACAAGTTCCTTATTGGAGGATCTATCCCAACACTTTGATCTAAACGAGGAGAACTTTAATGTGGTAAGAAAGATTATAACAGATATAAGTGTTAACTTAATTGAGGGGAACTAATCAATGGTATCGTGTTTCCCCTTCTTCAAAGTTTCTCTATGGGTGACCTTATCAGTGGGGATATTATCATCTTCATCTGTATGATCATCATAGTTTGACATAGCATCAATCACAAGACCTGAGATCAATAATCCCAATAGACAGAAGATAAGTGTTGTGAATGTTAGTGCCATAATACAAATATAGATATATTATTTAAATAAATCAATGGGAAGTGTTTATCTTTTTATGTTCTAATGTATATTTATAGTAGAGTTCATTTTCCCCACGTAGGGAATTAGTTAATCAGTCATCCAAGTGATACGTAAAGATTAAGATGAGGTCAACCAAAAACAAATGTCACTTTCCTATTTATGATGGGGAATTTTTTAATGCTTATATATATTATAAGCAGGTTGGAGTGTTCTAACCGACCACGCACGTGGGAGTCTACCCTCTGCGAAGGACATCCCCCGAACCCGTCGTCGGTATTAACCACTGACAATACAAAGGTACGGATAATAAATGACATATACAAATAATTACCATATAACTTATTAACATGTCATACTGACAAAGGGTGGGGTGTTGATAACTATATTACCCCCCTATCTACTTTGGCATACCCCCTCCCCCTTAAATGATGGGGTCCCCCTCCCCCGTATCCTCCCTTATATACGACATTATGACAGGGCCAAAAGGGGGGACGATCCCCTTTATCAAGTATAAACTTTTTAAAACAAAAAATGGGGGTATATCCTTAAAAAATATTTCCAGAAAAATTTTGACAAATTAGACTTTTTATATTATAATTAAAATAAAAAATTATGAACGTTTTATCTTGTGTATTAATATTGTTTGGGTTATTGTCTTCTTGGAAGATATATAGTGATTGTAAAAAAGAAGGGTCTATTTTCTCCCCCTATAATACCTCCAATCTACATACTATTGGTTTTTCATGTGGAATTACCGGTGGTATAATCTTACTTATATATAACCTACATTTAATAGTTATGTTTTTTCAGGTTATTTTATTTATGTATAATAATAATTTAATGTTTTAAAAACACGACCACCTTTTTAATTTAACCCCAAATATCTAAAAATTTTATAGAAAATCGGAGTATTTATAATTAAAATAATATACTATGAGAACAAGATTGACAGAAAGAGATTTATCACGTATTGTTAGACGTGTAATTAATGAGCAAGACATTGAAAAGGATGAGGTTATTTTGAACCCCATTAAACCTATATTACAAACCACCATAGAAAAAATAAAAGATATTCAAAATTGTGGTTGTGGTGATTTTTGAACAATGGAAAAGAATGAAGGAGTTACTTGAACAACAAATGGAAATTTTAAGTTTACCTGAAAAGATGAAAACATTACCACCAAAAGAAATTGAATATTAAACCTATTATAACCCCCCCCCCCCTCCCCAAAGAGGGGGGTTTTTTATATGTTTATTATCATATAATTGGGAATATATGGTAATTTACATATATTTTTTATACCCCCTTATATATCAAAAAAAATTTCTGGAAAAATTTTCAGAAAATCGGAGTATTTATAATAAAATATATATTATGAGAACAAGATTAACAGAAAGAGACTTATCACGTATTGTTAGACGTGTGATTAAAGAACAAGATACGGTAGATAATCAATATTGTGATATTAACGACGATCAAAGAAAGAGACAATATGATTATACACAATCATTTATTGATAAATTGGTGAAGTCCGAAAATATATCCTATGATTGTGATTTTCATAAACATTTTCTTAGACAAATGTTGATAGGTGATTTATGTACTATGTGGGAACAACAAATGTCGACCCGACTACCTAACGGTATAGACCCACGAGATGTTTATGATTTTTTAAAATCACGGTACGATATTTAAAAATAACAACTTTATTAAACCCCCCTCCTTCAAACAGAGGGGTTTTTTATTTCCCACAAACACGACCCCCCTCTCTAAATTAACCTCCAATATCTAAAAATAAAATTCTGGAAAATTTTTAGAAAATCGGAGTATTTATATATAAATTAAAATATTATGAAAAGAATAATACTATCAGAAGAAGAAAGAAAAAACATATTAAATCTTTATATAAAAGAAGATGTTGGTTGTCCATGTGAAGATGGGTCAACAAGTGAATTTTGTTGCTCCAAACAACCAAACCCATTAAGGGTTGATGATAAACCAAGTGCGCCAAAACCTGACCCAACAAAGGTAATTGAATTGGAACAATCAATATCCAAAGCGCAAAGGGAATTGGAATTAATTAATAGGCAAAGGGATGAAGAGACAAAAGCGACACAAATAAAAGATTTACAAAATAGATTTGATTCCGCTTATAATAAGTTATTATCCCCTGATTTTAACGCAATGAGTAAAATACAAAGACAAGAACTTTTAAATACAAAAAAAACATTAGAACTTCAACTTAATAAATTAAAGGGTATGGAAGTACCAACATTAAATACGACAGATAAAAAAACTGCCGATCAAAAAGCAACCGCATGGATTTCCGTTGCGACTGGTGTGTTAGGATTATTTACCACCCTATTAAGTCAAATTAAAAAACCCAAACCAACCCCTCCTTCTTTATAGGTGGGGGGTTTTATTTATTGTATATGAAAATTATTATCACAGAATCACAATTGGATAACGTTGTCTATGAATTTTTGGATGGGGAGTATTATCCCGATTATAATTGGGGTCCTGAGTTATTTGATTTTTATAAAAACGATGTTGAAGAATACGGTTCTGCTACTTTTTATATTAACGATAAAGAAGGGTATTACTATCATGATGATGGAACATTGGAAGTTAATCCGTGGGTTTGTAATGGTCTTGATATTTGGTTTAGTGATGGTTGGAAAATACCATTTAAAAAATGGTTTGAAAAGAACTCAGGATTGGAAGTTAGTGCTATGGTGACTAATGGTCGTTGGGTTAATTTTAATTGATATATTTATAATTAAACATTTAATATTATGAGAACAGAAAACATTATTACAGAAGAAGAAAAAAGAAGAATCTTGAATATGCATTTAACAAGATCTAAAAACCATTATTTGATTGAACAAGATGATTTAATTAATAAATACGGAGAGAAATTTGACGACACCATTCTTAATGAACCTGAAGTTAATGTAACTGAAGACGTTCAAAACTGTGATGGACTTATGGAGATGTACCAAACAAAGGGAACCAAAGATAATATGATGTTCGGAGAACCAACAAAGGTTCTTGAACTTGGTGACGGCATTAAGGTTTCAACTAATGATGATAAATCTAAAATTACCTTTATAAAAAACAATAAACCTTTTTGTTATTTTAATGTAAAGGAAATGGGTAAATGTGCTGGAAAAATAATAACTGCCGGAGGTATTGGTCAAAAACCATCTAATGAGGTGACTTTAAATGGGTCTGTTAGTGTTGCGTCCTTTGATAAAATGCCTCGAGCTGATTATTCAAACATGGGGGTATCTATTAAAGTGAATAGAAAGGAATTCTGCGGATTTTCAAAATAATTTATATTTAATATGAAAATAATAATTACAGAATCACAGTATACAACCTTAATTGAATCCCACAATAAAGTTAAATCTTTTTTGAAAAATACTTTGGGGATTGATTTTGCTGGTCGTATTAAACAAATAACCTCATCGCATGATGTTCCTATGGAGTTTGATGAAGGTATTAGTTCTAGAACAATTAATACGTGGTTGAACTATTTTGGTCCGATGTATCTTTTTGAACTTGATGGTATGAAATACCTATATCAGGATAGACGTGATTTTGAAATGTTTATTGATAATGATGGGGTTGACTATACGGATAATGAAATTCCTGAAAAACTTGGAATTGCTGAAATGGGATTTAAGTTTTCTGATATAATTGATATGTATTTTGAGGAAGAATAATTTCTAAAAAAATTTTTCACGTCGATCCATCCCCCCCGCCCCCTTCCTTTTCTTAATGTTAATCTATTTATTTATATGAAAAGAATTATAAGATTAACGGAATCAGATCTAACAAGATTAATTAAGGGTGTATTAAATGAATCTGACGGGCCAAATAAAAAAGGTTTTGATGCTTGCGTTGCTTCATATGTAAAACCTCAAAATGAAGATTTGGAATCTTTCTTTAATCGACCTGAACTAAAGAATTCATGCTTTGCCATAAGGAGTAATCTTAATGCTTATGATAATTTATTCATTGATAATAAATACATAAAAGATAACACATCAAAGATTAATATTCTTACAAATTGTTTTTATGGTGTAAAGGAAAACCAAAATCAAACGCAAGGTAAGGTGGATGATCAAGGTAATATTATTGAAAAGGGTGATGATAGGTATTGGTCTTTTATTGAATGTGTAAAAACAAATTGATATTTATATATAAATTAAAATATTATGAAAAGAACCATAAGATTAACCGAAAGTGATTTAACTCGAATTGTTAAACGAGTAATTGAAGAACAATGGTGGATGGCGTTTGCTGAAGCTGCCGCTTCTGAAGGGCCCGGAATGGGGTATGGTCCGAACATTGATTTTGGTGGTGGTACTATTACTGGCGGTGATCCTAAAAGTTTAAAAGACACCCAAGTTCAATTAAACAAAGTGGAAACTTTAATACAAACTGTAACAAATTCAAAAAATAAAATTAATAAAAGATGTTCACCCTATAATACTATAAAAATACCTAGATCCAATGCTGGTGAAATACAAGACTTTTTAATAACACTTGGTCATAATATATCAAAAGATTGGACTTTTGGTAATGGAACGGCAACGGCACTTGGGACGTATTTTTATGGTGCCAAACTTGGAATAAACTCTGTTTCAAAATTATGGACCAAACTTAATAGTGATGGTTATGATGTTGGCACAACATCTGGTTTTGGATTAAAAATGGCAACGGCCGTGGCCTCAAAAATAAACACAATTGTTCCTAAGGTTAAAATTGGTTGTAACACAGAATTAACAAAAATAAATAAAAGTTTAACTAATTTAAATAAAATAAAAAGTAATCTTGAAAATTTGGAATCTAAATTTTCACCAAAAACTACTCTTCGGGCATAAAATTTGTATAACCCCCACCTAATAAGGTTGGAGTTTTTTATTTAATGGTATATTTATAATTAAAATAATATTATGCAAAATTTAAACGAACACGTTAATAGGATGAAACAACTATTTGGTGCCCAACACGGAATCATTAAACCTCTTGTATCTGAACAAGATTTTGATGATGAATTTGGTGATTTGATTAATCCACCAAATTATCCAACCCCACCAAAAGAAAATGATTTACCAAAAGGAATACCAAGTCAATATAAAAAAGACGAACCACTTTTTGGTGATGAGGGGAATGAAATGATTAATAAACCAGGTAGCGGAAGAAAACTTCAAGGTTCGGTTAATATGGTTATTAAAAATAAAACCACAGGTAAAACTGAAACACCCTATAATGTATTGGGTGAAGATGAAGATTGGGCTGATATTGTTCAAAGAAAATTGGCCGGAGAATTTGTTGAGTTTGAAACTAAACATTATGGGTATTATGTTATTGCCGAAGCAAAAAAAGAAAACTATAGCGACGGAGATGGTATTACTATTGAGTTTGATGTTCCATTTGTTGTATCATCATTGGAAGCTGATAGTCAACAAAATAACACGTCACTTATTAACAGAACTGTTTCTGGAAATAAAACAAACATCAAAGTTGAAGCAAGAATTGTTTCGGGGAATAATTTTATGTTTTCGGTTAGGGGTAGAGGTAAAACAGATAACACAAGTCCGTTTGAATCAGGTCAATTTACTGAGTTTTACTTTGCGGTGAGATTTACACGTTAATAAATAAAATTAAATATTTTAAAACCCCCATCTATCACAGGTGGGGGTTTTTATTTGACATTAAATTTTAATTGTTCTAATTTTAATTTATGTGTAATAATTTTCCCCCAAACCATTCTCAACCAAATTATGGTCATATAAAATATCCTTATTCAAATTTGGAACGACATCACTGGTATTATCTTCGGTTGGTTGATGAATTATTTAGATCATTTTATGATTGTTTGAATTGCTTTGTGACTTATGATAGCAAATCAATAATAATTGGCATCAATGATGTTAACCCTTCTCCCATATATAACCCATTTGATTTTGATCCCAAATATCGGGTAATTAATTCAAAAGTTCCTGACTATTATATTATTGAACGTGAAATTTTTGATATGTTCTATTCTTATTTTCCTGATATCGTTCCTTATTTATCAATTGAATTATATCAACCGTATTATAATTCAATTGCAACTCCCGGTTGTTTTACACAAATTAATTTTAAACAATTGTTTTATGACTGTGAAAATAGAAAAAGATATAACCCCTTAACGCTTTTTTAATTGATTGGGTATTTATTGTATATGAAACATTTATTAATAGAGGATCTTAAACGAATATCATCTTTAATGTATGGAAAAGAAAAACTAATCGTGGAAAATTTCTCCAATGAATTAAAAAATTATTTTCAAAAAAGTGGTTTTTTTAAAGGAGTTTTCCCAGGCACTGCTGAATATACAAATGAGTTTTTTAGACCAATAAAAAGTACTTATAAAAATTCAACCGAAATTAATAATTTTGGCTTTAGTTTACAAACCCAAAACCCACAATATGATTTGGATAATTGGACTATGGATCTTTCGATGGGTACTAACAAAGCAAGAGCCCTTGTTGTTGCAAAAGACCCACTCTCAACTTATATTAATTTAAAAGTGCAAAAAAATCCACCCAATTGGGAAACTTATGTTTTTTTGAGTAAATGGAATTATAATCAAGCGGCCGCTGATATGGTTGTAAAACAATACCCAAACTTAAAGGTTTCTGAAGATTGTCTTGCGGATAAAGAACATGTTTTTTGTTTATCTGGAACAATGACAAAAGAACAAGTTGTTCAGGTGGCAAATTATTTGGAGGAATCAAATTGGGCGGGGTTAGATCTTGCCAACCCCCAAAAACAAAACGTTGCGTAACCCCCTTTTTATTTATCCATATATTTATTGTATATGAAAAAAAAATGATCTGTATTTTGATTTTTAACCCCCCATTTCTAATAAGAGTAGGGTTTTTTGTATTTATAACCCCATAAAATAACTTATATTTAAATATGAACGATCAACAAAAAGCACAGGCCTATGACAATCTTATGATGGAACATCGGAGATTGGATAATCAAATCTCACAAATTAAAAGTGAGGATTTTGAACTTAATGAACAACAACAAAAACAAATCAATCAATTAAAAAGAAAACAGGAGGAACTATTCTTCAGAATGAAATCTCTTTTTAATTAGTGTTGTATTTATAAATGTATGATCACCGAGAAAGACCAAATATTTATAAACAACTTTTTAAAGAATGAAGTAATAGATTTTAAATCAGAAGTTATGGGTGGTAATTTTATGTTAGACTATAAAATGAAATTAGTCGGAACAAAAAAAATGATGTCTGTTGGTGATTATTATGATTATATCTTGGTTGATGTTCAAATTGTGGATGGTGAAGAAAGGTTTAAAAAATTGTTAAACGTTCTAACCACTTATATGAATGATAAAGAAAAAACTATTTCGTGGTTAAGATCTGAATACCTTTTTATGGTAAGTATAGGACAAAGTATAAGGGAAAATCTACTTACATTTGCAAGTGGGGGTGAACGCATAAAAGTGACGATTAATGAGTTAACATTATCTGATCAGTTTTATGAGGATATAAAAAACGCGGAAGATTAAGATACGGTTTAGGACCGCTATTGCTACGGCAATAAAAACCCCCATAAGTGTCGCTACCATTGGGGGTTTATTTTTATTATGATTAATTTTATTAACATAGGAAATATAAATGATGATGGGGTCTATGCCTACATATCTAACGAAAAGAAGTTGGGTCACTCCCGTATTTATAATTTTTATAAATCAATGGATTATAACAAAAACACATATGAGATATTATCCAAAAAAGATAACCTTTGTTTAAATCATAATAATTGTGTTTATATATCTGATTTTGAAATATATAAGGAATATAGGGGAATGGGTTACGGTAAAATATTATTAAACCACGTTTTAAAATTATCGAGCACTTTTATGATCGAATACGTTTTTTTAAATTGTAAATTGGATAATGTTGCCGCTCAGAATCTATATAGACAATTTCAATTTGATAAATACGGTAAGAATGATGTGGACGATGTGTTAATATATAAAATCCCCAAACAATAATGAGTGGGGATTATCGTAAAAAGTGTTAATCAATATTAACGACCTCTAAATCAAAAATAAGTTTTTTTCCGGCTAATGGGTGATTAGCATCTAAAATAACTGAATCATCTTTAATTTCTTTTACCACAAATCTAATTGGACCCATCTGTGTTTGAGCCTCTAATGGCATTCCAAGTTCAACGTCATTTGGCAACTGTTCTTTTGGTACCTCTTGAATCATTTCGTCGTTATACTCTCCATATGCGTGATCTGGAGTTAACTCAACTGTTTTTTTATCCCCAACAACCATCTCGTGCAATCCATTTTCAAATCCTGAAATTAATTGACCTTGACCTAATGTCACAACCAAAGGTTCTCTCCCCTCAACCATTGAAGAATCAAAAACGTTACCATCCTCTAATCTTCCTGTGTAATGTACGGTAACCGTACTGTTTGCTTCTACTTTTTTCATAAAATTATTTTTTTTATAATTGTACTAAAGTTTTATCTTATTGTAAAACTATTTATTAAAATAATTATTAATATGAACTATAGAAAAAAAGAAAACTCAAGATTAACTAACCAACTTTTAGAATATAGGTATTTTAAAGAAAAATATATTAACGAAGATGTTAAATTCACAATGGATGCCGATAAAGAAATAATAAAAATTATTGATGGTAAACCTGAAGAATTGTCACCTGAAGAACAAAAGGAAGTTGAAAAGTTAAATAAAACAACAGATGATGTTAAAATTTTGGCGGCGGTTGATAAACTAAATACTTTTTTTGGTAAAAAATAATAATTGATGATTGTTGTTTGATTTATTATTTTTTTGTAATTTTGTTTTATGGAAAAATTGGAGTCGTTAGATTTACCTGAAATTAAATCTCTTTGTAAAAAATACGGTGTTGGTGTTGTGGGGGATAAAAAATCCCTCATCAAAAACCTTAAATATTATTTGGATCCCGTACCTGAAACATTAAACACACATTCCGGTAGAAAAATACCTACTGATAAAAAAATTGTAGGAATTAAAACTAATGAAAAGGATAAATTAAACCTCATCTTTAAAAACAAAGGTATGTTCCTTTATTATTCTTTTGGATTCCAATACTATTTAGTTAGTAAACAATTAGAAGTCTAAAGTATTTATAGATATGAAAGACCTAACAAATAAAGAAACCATAATTTAATGAAGAGTAGAGTTATTATATCGGAAAACGATAGACGAAACATTTTGTCTATGTATGGGGTATTAACCGAAGAATCTACAACCCGAATAGTAGGTAAAATTGTTGTAATTGATCATCTTGTTGTTGATACTTCTAGAGAATATTCCCTACAAAACATTAAAATAGATCTATATGGTGATTCTAATATTAATGATGGTGACGCTTTAGGTGATGACGATATTGTAGAACGTGATTTAATTGATAGTACTGTAACCAATAGCGGCGGTAACTACACCTTTAATGGCGTTAAAGATAATAATAATCTTTTGATGAGGGTGAGTGGTAATGAGTTTTTTAAACCTAAAGATGTTACTATTACCAGTATTAAACCAAACCAAGATAATACGGTTAATATAGAAATGCAATACAAGGTTGCTCCTACTGAACCAACAATTAAAAAAACCAAACCAACAAAAACAACCGTTAGCAAATGTGAAAAAAAAGAATCTAACGATAAAAGAATTTTTGGTTATGGAGAACAATCAAAGTATGTGACTTTAGATGTATTTAATAATTATAAAACCGAAGAGAGTAAGTTGATTGATTCCGCAATTAAATCGGCAGTTGTAGACGCGTTTACTGATTATTTAAAATTATTTCCTAACGAGAACGTCACTGTTGATAAAATGACGCAAACTTTTTATTCAACAAACAATAATGATCTACCAAAATTAAGAGTCATATGTAAAAAATCATACACGGGAACACAACAAATTATCAATAAAAACAATCCAACGGGAGATAACCAATTAATTCTAAATAAAGATGCGGGTAATCTTGTTGCAACATCTGTTGTTAAGTTTAGGAAAGCTGAGTTAGATAAAATGGTAAAACCAAAACCAGAACCACCAAGAAAAATAGAGTTTGATAATTACGATTTTCAAAAAGCATTAGAGGATTCGTGGGACTTTAAAAAGAAGATATTTTTATTTGTTTGTAGTGATATGGACGAGGAGTGTAACACTTTATTAACTGACTTTGTTCGTTATGGTAATTTAGATAAGGAATTAAAAAATTATGTGAGACTCTATTATAAAGTAGATAGAAGTCAGAGTAAAAAATATGTTTTAGCTTCAGAATCGTTAGATATCGATACGTACCCAACCGTAGTAATATTAGAGGCGTCTAATGATCCTAGAAAAAATTACATTAAAGATAGTGTAAAAATAATAAAAAAGATAACACAGTTTAATCAAACACCTGGAGGAATGAGTAATTTAATAGGGTAACTGTATATTTATAAAATAAAAACAATTATGGGAAAAAATTTAAAAAACGAATTACAAGAAATGAAATTTTTATTTGGTTATAAACCAGGTAGAGTAATTTCTGAACAACACATCCCAATGATTGAGGATGAGTTTGATATGGATATTGATTTTGCTGACACTGACGTTGCTCCGGCACCAACAAGAGAGAAAGAAAGAACAAAAGAAAGGGAAACTGAAAAAGAAAAACCTTACGATCCGTCAAGAAGAGAAAGAGACCCTAATAGATTACCATATACTGATCCTGATACTCACCCACAAGGGGAAGTTGAGTATGAATTGGAATTAGACAGTCTACCTTCTTTTGGTGATGATGATGATGATTATGAAGTTGGTTATGAAATGGAGTTAGATGGCGACGACGAAGACGTAAACGAACCATTTGTGGATGATGTTGATTCTGAATATGAGAATAGTGACTTAGCAGATTTAGTAAACAAATATTTAAGTAACAGAATGTAACCATGGGAAAGTGGAAATTACTTTTTGAAGCACCTGTAGGTGATTATCTTCCTGACGAATTTAAAAAACGAGCCAAGGAAACTAGCCGACAAATGTATGATGACCCTGCAAACCCTGCACCAAGCAGTAATCAGGTCGGAATGTTAATGATGGGACTACCAAGAATGGAATCTGGTAAGTCACAACAACTTGTTAGTTTAGCTTTAGAGACATTTTATACAATGTACCCACGAATTAAAAAATTAGTGGATCAAAAAAAGATTAAAATGGATGTTGCGTTAGGTGCGGGTGGTGGAAGAATGAAACCACAGTCACCATCACAAGAAAAAGTAACAAAATCAAAAGAAGAAGATCCCGAATTTGAAGAAAGGATCAAACAAAGACACTTTATAAACGCAAAAACACAAGGGAAGGCGTGGATGGATGGTTTTGGTGCGATTAAAAAGATGAAAGATAAGATTGACGCTATAGATCCTAATTTATATACTAATTATGATGGGTTTGTACGAGGAGCATCAAGATTTTATTGGGAAAATACTGAAATGTTAGAGAGAATGGCAGAAACGGGAGCCGGAAGAATGGCTTATTGTGATGTTTACCCCGATAAAAACGAAAAAGGTGTGTGGGTTATGGAAGCAAGAGCACCTCACTTACCATTATTAATGCATGAGTTAGTAAAAGGAGCTGAATATTACGATAGTTTGTTCTCTTTACCTGGTAAAAAGGAATCAGGAGACGTTTTAATGGGTATAACAGACACTCACAAACACGAAATACAAAATATGAACTACGGAAGGACCCTTTGGTCTAAAATTAGGTACTTTTTAGAAGAATTTGTTGATGGATATGAACCTTCAATGGAAAGTGACCTTACTTTTGAGTTAGAATCGTTGGGTCCAAAGGTATATAACAAGTATATGGATGGTATTGTTAACGATGATAACAAAATTATTGGTGAATTTGTCGCCAAATGTGAAGAAATCGTTAAATCATTATAATTTTTTTTACTTTTAATGGAAATTTCACGACTTAAACGGTATTTTAATGAGTTGTTTGGTGAAAATTTAACACTTAGTGGTGTTTTAGTGTCTTTAACTGACATTAGTTTAATAACAATTAGAGGAAAAAGAGACACTTATAAGTTTGTTTTTGAAATAACCAACCCAAACGACGTTTCTTTTTATTTACAAACCGTACGATGGTCTATCCAAGACCTTTTAACTGAGTTTGAGGTATATATTGGTGTAAAAACACAGTATCATCTCCTAAATGAGTCAGAAAACCCGTATTTGTACTTCAATAATGATGCAAAAACACAAATACAGTCCGTTTTGAATGGTATAAAGACAATAAAATTTGGTAATCTACCAAAATATGAGATTTTTATTGATTCTGTGGGGTTTAAACAGTATTATGATGATGAATTAATACAAATATATAACCAAGTAGTACCAGTTGGAGGTACTAAAGACGGAATTGACGTAAATGTTAGGGCTGTTATTGAAGAATACTACGATTTTTTAGAACAAAATGAAACATATTACGAATCTGAGAACATTTATCAGGGTTTAGACGTTGTTTTAAATGAAACTATAGGTAATAGGGAAGATTTTGTGTACGAATACAGGACAAATTTCATTTTATAAGGTATTTATCTAACTTTTAAGGTGAAGTAACACTATTTTATAGTAAATATACCCATTTAACCAACAAAACCCCCTTAAAACGTCTAATTTAACCCCTGAAATAAAAATAATTACCAAATATTACCCAAAAAATCCGTTTTTTAGGTAAAAATCAAGGTTTTAAAGTATTTATTAGTATGAAAATAGTAATAACTGAGTCACAATACCGTATTTTAATGGAAAATACCGTTAAAATAGACCAAATTTTAGATAAATTGGGTGAAATTGGGTATGAAAACCTTGAAAATGAGGAGAAAATGACCCTAAATAGGTACTCAGAGTGGTTAAATTCGGGTCAAAAAGGTGAATTTATGGGTGAAATAACCCCTAAAAACGATGATTATGACGCTAAAATAGGTGAAGAATACACCACTAATTTACGTGATGGTAGTGAATTTTCATTTATGTTTGATTATGAAGACCTATTAGACGATGAAAACCTATATCACGGTACCGTAAAATGGCATGGAGAAGAGTGGATTGGTTTAATTGCTACTAATAAATCAGGTAAATTAACTGAAATGGACTTTGTTTTAGATAACGACTCACTACAATCATACGATTTAGACGATGAGGATGGGTATGACGAAGAAAAAGAGGTGTACTTAGACGTTAAATTAGGTGATGATATACATCAAGCTAAATATTTCTTCCAAGAAGAAGTAATACCTAATTTAATGGATTAAATCGTTATCCTTTAAGTACTCAAACATAGAATTAGATAACCTTTTACCCATTTTTATGTCCGATGGGTAGTGTGCTTTAGCCATTTGTCTAGAATATACAATATCCTTTACTATTTTTTTAAAATCCTTTTCGTATTTAGGGTAAAATTTACTTAGAACTAAACATAAAAGGTTGGCTTGTGTTGAGTGACCTGATGGGTATGCATAACCTCTTGTTGATTTCATGTCAGGATCCTTAAATTTATCGTCTAACTTAAACGGTCTTGATCTTTTAAAGTGTTTTTTTAGTGTTTGTATTACCGCAACTGCGTCAAATATAATATTATTTAGTAAATCTTTATCGTAACTAACGCCTTCATCATCTAAAAACTTAGTAAAGTTACCTAATATATCGTCTTTTTCTTGGACAAACCTTTTATCCATATCAATAGAATCTAAATACTCTAATTCTTTTTTAGTTTCGTCACTATCATCTTCAGGTGGGGGTAATTTTTTAAACTCAGAAAACTTAAAATCATTAAAAATGTTATCTTTAGGTATAGTATTTTCTAATTTACCTTCATTAACCAACATTAAATCCTTAATTCTTTTTATTTCTTGTAGTACCGACATATTTATAAATATAAACAAAAAGATTATGATAACAAAAAAAGAGTTTTTAGGTGGTGGCTCAATGTTAAATGAACAAAAAAACGGTAATGGAGATTATTGTGAAATGATATCTTTATTGTTGCATTCAAGAACACAAGCACACACACTACATTTACAAACAGGTTCGTATCCAGAACATATTGCGTTGAATGGGTATTATGATGGTATTGTTGACATAGTTGACGGATTAGTGGAATCATACCAAGGTAAATACGGTATTATAAAAGGATATAAATCGTATGACATTACGGAGTATAAATCAACAGAATCGACGATTAAATATTTAAAAGAATTGTGCGGCAAAGTTGAAAAATTAAGAAATTGTTGTAAAGATTCATATATACAAAATCAAATAGATACTGTATGTGAATTGATTAACTCAACACTATATAAACTTAGATTTTTAAAGTAAAAAAAAATGGCAAAAGAAATTTTATTAAAAGAAGCGGACCTAATTAGACTAATAAATAAAATGGTTTTAGAGGCGAAAAAAGAAACAGAAATGAAAGAAGGGATTTTTGGTCCTGACAGAAAAGATTTGGAATTAAGAAAAATGGACTTAATTAGAAAAATTGACGATTTGATGGAAGAAATGGAATTGACTGATGACGATTTATATAATTCTATTGAGTCAGTTATTAGACAAGCTGAAGAAAATAATTTTGACGGTGAGGTTGATGTTAAACAAGGAAGAACGGGTAGAATAGTTTTATTATTTAAACCATCACCTTCTAAGTTTCACCAATCAGGTTTCTATAAGAATTTTGCAGAACCCTTAGCTGGAGGTTTAAAGAAATTTAGATAACAAAAAGGTGGTTTAAAGACCACCTTTTTTTATGTCAATCACTTTGTGTAAAATCTCAATTGATTTTAATGTTACTCGATGAAACTTTAAATAGTTATATGCACGTATTGTTTGTTGAGTAAATACCAAAACACCTATTAAAAATATTAATGATGGTAAGTACCCAAAAATAGGATCAATTGAATAAATCAATAAAAAGGATAAAAAAACAAATAGACTATCAAGTGAGAATTTTACTTTACCCTCCCATTTTTCAATAGTTTTTTTTGATTCTAAAATCTGAGATTCTTTTTTTTCTGTGTAGTTCATAATGTTATTTATTTCTACAAATATAAGAAAAATTTAATAATTACTAGAATATTTTTCAAAAAATATTTTTGGTATACCTAAGTGATTATAAATCGTACTGTTACCTATTCTTTCAGAAAGACCTGAGTCTTCCATTGTTTTTATTGCTTTCATCATACCGGGATACGATTTCCAATTAGTGTTGTTTGACATCATTTTTACATTACTTGGTAATGTTGTTCTGGCAAAAGATGTGGATGGATCTATCAAACCAATAAAACTATAACCCGAATTGATCTCGTCCCAAGTTTTTTCACCACCTTTAGAAAACCCACTTACCGATTTTATAGTATACCCACTACCTAATTCTTTCTTTATAATTTCTCTAATTTTTGATAAACTATTATCGTGATTTGAATAAATAATGTTTTTACTTCCAAAATAAGGTTCTCCTTGTTTTTTCATAAAATCAGAACCATAACTACTTGATGGTGTTCCTCCCCATATTAAACTAATCACCTTTGAGTCGGGATTATTTAAATCGATAATATAGGAAGATCCGTTAATACTATTTGTGGATTTAAGAGTGTCTTCAGTTTTATTTGACGATCCCCCGCCAACGTAATATAAATGCCAAGGTTCAGCAATTCTTAAAATACTGTTTGTTTTATATGTAATTTCAAAACCATATTTAGATGAATTATCCGAAACCCACTTTTTTACGTTAGGTCTGGAATCCCACCAATAAGGATCTACGGAAAAAATATCAAACGCCTTACCTGTGTGGTGTTGACTAAAACCAGGTATTGTATTAGAACTTTGAACGTCTTCAATTGTTCTACCATCATTCTTTACCTTTTTACCAAAATTATCCACTTGATCTGAATAACTTCTATATCCTGAAACAACCCCACCTAAGTTTCCAAACTTAGTATTACAATCGGATATTAGTTTTTTTATTTTTTGTTCCGCTTCTGAGTTAACACCACCATTATCAGGTCTTGTTGAACCTTCTTGTGCCAATTCTTTATCTATATGCGATTGCGTAATATTAACACCCCACTTTGTTTTTAATTTATCTATTGCGTTTTTAACATCTGAAGGTAAATTTTTCTGTATGTTAGAACTTTGATTATTTATTATTTTGGTTTCTATTTTGTTAATTTGTGGATTAATTTTTTTGGAAAATCTAAAATAGTTATTCCAAGAACCGTCAGGTGGGTTTGATGCTCCCGCACAATTAGGACCGTATTCCCAATGTAAATGAGCCCCTTTTGACCCACCAGTATTACCAACTAATCCCACTACGGTACCTGCTTTTATTGTATCTCCTTTTGATACAAATAATTTTTCTAAATGACATACTCTTGTACAGTTACCGTCAGGGTGTTTTATTTTAACGGAAGTACCACAACCTGATTTTGATCTGTCATTAACCGCATTTAAAACTTCACCATCTGTTATAATTACATATGCGTCGTTCATACCACCGTTGGAAAAATCAATCCCTAAGTGCATTCTCATATCACCATATATTGGGTGTTTTCTCATACCATACACACGGTTACCCGGAATACCATTATATAAATCAGGACTATCAACATCTACAACGGTTGTACTATTAAGTTCTCTTTTACCCACATCTTTAGGGTCTATATAGTCAACAAATTTACCTGAATTATCAAACTCAATAGCCCCAATCACATCACCGGATTTTTCACCTGATGGTAGTGTCATTCCTTTAAATTTACCACCTTGCTCTGTGATTTCTTTTTTCAGTACGTTTAAAAGTTTTATACCCATTATATATAAATATGCGTTGGTTTAATAATCATCGTTAGGGTAATAATAATCTAAACCACACATATAAAAAATCTCACGATTAAATATTTATGTTTTATAGTTATTTTACTATTTATTGTAAGTATGAAGTACCTTATAACCATATTGTTTTTAATCCTAACGTTTTTAGGTGTTTCACAACCCCCAAACGATAACTGCGCTAACGCTTCCGTAATAACACTACCAAATCCAATCGCCTGCCCTAATGGTGTTGGTGGTACTGTCAATGTTACAGGAACGAATATAGGTGCAACCGCACCATCACCATATACCTATCTTTTAGGTTGCTCCACAGGTGGAAACCAACCCGCACCAGCATTAGATGTTTGGTATAGATTCGTTGCGACAGGCACAAAAGTAACAATTAATATAACGGGAGGATCTCCAGCACTTGCCAGTCCCGCAATGTCGTTATGGAACGGAACTAACTGTAATAACCTAATCGGTGTTGGGTGTGATAATAATGGAACTGTCGGGGGTTCAAATTCGGCAACGTTTGAACCATTATCTATCGGACAGACTTATTATATTCAAATAAGTGGAATGAACTCAACTGCAACAGGTAATTTTAATATGTCAATTAACGCGTCTAACGATTGTGCCGATTGTAATACCTCATCATATTTAACCGTAACTCCTCCCCCAACAAATGGGGCATATTTACCTGGAACACAAGTAACTTTTTGTTATACAATAACAAACTATACCCAAGTAAGTGTTAATTGGATGCACGGGGTAGTTCCAACATTTGGAAATGGTTGGAGTACACCAACTTTAATATCTTCAGGAACACCACCAGCACCATCATCAGGGTATGGTTGGTATTGGGCGAATGGTCCATTAGGACAGGGATGGTGGGTTGATTTAGACCCTGTTGGACCTACAGGTCCTGATGGTGTATTTAATAATAATTATGGTTATTCTCCCGTAAATGGAACCGGTACTTGGACTTGGTGTTGGAAAATAACAACAAAGGCGAATTGTTCTTCAGGAACTAATCTTAGTATGTCTATTAATACAACTTCAGATGGTGAAACCGGTAGTTGGACATCACCGGCTTGTTTAGACGACCCTGTTTACCAATTTTCAGCATTACTTAATTGTTGTACAACAACTGCAACATCAATTAACCCAACATGTTTTGGCTATTCTAATGGTACAGCAACCGCAAATCCAAGTGGGGTTTCGCCTTACCAATATTCTTGGAATACATCTCCAATTCAAACAACACAAACGGCAACAAATTTATTATCAGGATCTTATACAGTTACAGTGACGGACGCTTCCGGGTGTGTATCAACCGCCACAGTATCATTAACCAACCCCTCACAAATTTTGGTGGGACCAATAAACCATAATTAAAAAACTATGAAAAAATTATTAATCTCTTTAATGTTATTGATTTCATCAATTTCATTTTCACAATTAACAACAACAAATCCTGATACGGTTTGTTATCAATCAACCGCATTATCAACCTATACGGTACCATCTGTTGGTTCAGGAACTTACACTTGGACTGTTACGTCACCTGGAGTTATTACCGCAGGTCAAGGAACTAATTCTATTAGTGTCAATTGGTCGGCAGCATCCCCTGGATTAATTACTAACGGTGTGTCTGTAACCTATTCTTCACCACCACCCGCTAACTGTCCCACAACTCCCATAAATCTAAATGTATTAATATATCAGGTTATACCTACAATAACCGCATTAGGACCATTTTGTGAATCCGATCCTTGTGTAACGTTAGTTGGTACACCTGCCGGCGGTACATGGTCAGGTCTTGGTGTGTCAGGAAATCAATTCTGTCCTGATAACGTAACAAATGGAACGAACGCAACCTCAACTGTAACCTATACTGTAGGATCTGCGGGTTGTACGTTTTCAACTTCTGTTGTTGTCCCTGTTTATGGAACACCAACATTATCTCCGATCCAACATAACTAAATGAGATTTATTTTTTTCATATCATTTATTTTTATGTCCTTAGTTGCTTCAGCACAACAGATTTTTGAACTGTGTGCTGGAGAAACTAAAACGGTAACGTATTTTTCAACATCAACAGGTGACGGAACAACATCGTGGACGGTAAACGGTACGACGTATAATGTGGATGAATTAACTTACACCTATGATAGTGAAGGAACATACAATATTGTTGTAAAAAAAGAAAATGGACCTTGTTATGTTGAACAAACATTACAGGTGATTGTTTCTGAATGCCCTGGAGTCGTTTATTGGGTACCAAATTGTTTTACTCCCGATGAAAATGAATTTAACCAAGTTGTCGGTCCTGTTATGTCGGAAGGGTATGACATTAACGGATTTGAGTTTTTAATATTTAACAGATGGGGTAATGTTGTGTGGGAATCTACCGATCCAAACGGAAGATGGGACGGGACGTATGGTGGAAAAAAATGTACCGACGGCGTCTATATATGGAAACTACAATTTAATGTTTTTGGTAATGACGATAAGATTACTGATCACGGACATTTAACTATCTTGAGGTAATTCCGTAATTAAACCCCCCTCGATTAAACCTTCTATGGTTTTATTTAACGGAGCCTTTATAAAATAATCAATACCTTCATTTCTAAAAAAAACCCATCCAGTTAAAACTGTATGTAAGTGGTTATACGTTTCTTTATCTTTTACTTTAAATACGATCAATCCCACCATCTTTCAATTTTTTGTTCTAATAATTTAAATAATAAATTTCTAGCTTTTTGTTGGTTATATATGGCAACATAATGACAAAGATCTCTTTTTTCTAAATTTTTATCTTCAGTTTCTTTCAATACTTTTCTAACACTTGATGGGTGTTTTTTTAAGAACTCATCATAGTTCTCACTTAAAACTGTCGTTTTCATTTCTTTTAAGTTTGGGTTATCTTCAACAGGAATAAAATCAATTTTTGTTTCATCATAATCAAGATACTCCATACCATAGTAATCTTCTTTTACTCTTTCAAGTAAATTAAGAGCTATTGTCATATCACGATTATCTCTATGTACTTCATCGTAACGATTTGCATTAACTATTTCTTTTCTTTGAAATTCTATTTTTTTCTGTAAGATGTTATAGATGTACCAAGAGTCCCAATCTTTGTCTTTATATAAAGTTGGTGCCCATCTGAATATGTTTTTAACTCCGGTTAGAAAGTATCTTATTCTCCAGTGTAACCGTCTCCATATCACGTCTCTACCCCAAGAGGAGTCATTTGGTATTGTCAGTTTTTCGTAATTTTTCATTTTCCTTTTCTTTGTATTGCAAATATACGGAAAAAATTACTAAAAGGTTTACTAAAATACATAAAAAAGTTTCAATTAAATAATGCCATTCTATTTGTGTCATAGATAGATGAGTCCCAAACCACATAAACGAACCATACTTATTCATTACCTCAATCAGTAAATACTTTAAAAATTTAATCATACCATTACTATTACATTTATAATTATATTTATATATATGAATAAAAAAAATTTAAACGAAATAAATCCCCAATTAGAGGTGGGTGACCGAGTATCCCTTATTCATATGGACGGTGGTTCGATATTTACAGGAACCAAAGGATTGGTTGTCGGTATTACACCTTTACCTAAGTTTTCAAAAAATGACCCTGAATTTGGTTATCTAATGAATTGGTTTGATGATGAAGAACGAATAATGAGTCGTCTTAGTTTGATCCCTAATGATGATTCTTGGGTCTATGATAAAGAATATTATAAGTCCAATGAAGAATCGTTAAATGAGGCTAATAATATGTTTTCAAACCCTAATGATTTAATTAAGTGGGTCGATTTTTTTGGTGTTTTTGGAAAAAGTGAATTAAACGTTATTTGTGAATTTCTTGAATTGGAAAGAAGATCTGGATTTTCTAATATGTATAGTGAAGGTGGTAGGTTTTTATTAACAGGACCTGACTATATAAAGGATTTTTTAAAATTAAGATCATATGAAAAAGATTTTGATGAGAGGGACAAAAATATCCATAAATCGATGTTATCAAGAGCGCAAAGAGTTAGAGATATATTTATAAGAGGAGCTATGAAGTATTTAGAGGAAAAAGAACAAGAACTTGAGATACCGAATATACAAAAAACAATGCCAAGACTCGCAACAACAGCCAAAGAATATTGGATGAAAAATGCGGATAAATACACAACAAAAGAAATAGAATGAGAGGATTTTCAATGATGTCTGATGAAGAAAGACAACAAATTAAACAACAACATAGTAAACCTTACGATGGGTATGCTGTGGGTAATGTACCATCAAATATGACACCGTTAACGGTTTATGATGCTGCACAAGACAAAGAAGGGATAACTGTAAGTTCTAACGGTGACGTTAAAACATATAGAAACCATAATATAAACGAAATCGCCGCTAAAAATTTACATTACGATGAGATTGATTCGGCATATGAGTTTGATGGCGGTGGTCCTGGTGATGAAAACTTAGGTTATAATGTCTATAACCAAACTAAACCACCTTATGATTTTGATTCACAAGGTCCAGCAGATCCGTACTATGGTGGAGGAACCCAACCAGGAGAAACGGAACCTCACGGAGAAGATTCTGATGATGATAATACTTTTGATATGGTTGATTTTGAAGATTATATTGAAGGGGAGGATGTTAGTAATATAAATGAAAGCGTATCCAAAAGTTTGGATATGTTTAAACGTTTTAAAAAATATAACTAATGGAAGTCGTTGAAATTATATCCCACTACATAGACAAAACTCAGAATTTAATTAATGTTGAGTTTAAAATGATGGGAGATGATGACGATACTGTCAGAGAAGACTTTATTGAATATTCTTTTTTTGAAGAGTTTGGGTTTGACAACTCAAAAGATTTTGGGATATTTGAAGGGGTTATTGAGGATGATGAGTGGGAAGAGGATGACGTAGATTATATTGGTAATGAGGATTCCTTAATTTCATTCTTAAATGAATATTATGTGGTATATCCAAGAAAAATACCTAAATCTGAAATTAAATAAAAATGAACATACTATCAGAAATAAAAAGAATTAAAGGGTTAATCTCATTAATGGAAGGTAATGAGAAAACAAGTGGGGTTGCCGTAATAGGTGATAATATCGCATATTTACTAAACGCATCAGGAACTAACGAATATAAGGATTTGGTTAATCAAAATATGGATTATAGGATGTTAATGGATATATTGTTTGACTATGAAGACATTGAACCACAAGTTAACGATTTATTTATATCTATTGGGTCTGAAGATTACTTTAATCCCAATATAGATGTTAAATCGATGGTTGAAAAATTAGAAGAGGTATTTCCAAATGCGGATTTACATTTAATAAAAGGGTATGTTGATGTTTTATCTAACAATATTGACGAAAAAAATGCGGATCAACTAGAAGATAATTCGGTCGTATTCTTTAAACTATTCCAAATGGACAGGATAGACCTAATTGGTGATCACTCGGTAATCGGTGACGGATCTTTAGATATTGGTGATGAGATCTTAATAGCCCTTTCGGAGATAATAGACCAATACGATAACCAATCATATTATGATTTAGATGATGAAGAGGAAGTTGAGGTTATAGAACCAACATTTAAGGATTTGGATATTGATGACGATACTGATTTTGACGTGATTTATGAGTTTATTTCTAATTTAGAAAAAATGGTTAAATCTAAAAATTCGTACAGTACCAATTTAAAAAATAATTATTATGGGGATGTTGAAATAATTCAAATTGCATTAAAATTCTTAGGGGTAAATTTAACAGAATCTTTAGAAATTAGTGGTAAATATGATGATAAGACAAAACGATCGATAGAGGAGTACCAATCAAGTAAGGGTATTAGTAAAACGGGTATTGCCGATACAAAAACATTAACCGAAATGTTGTGGGATCTTAAAGTTAAAAGTTTTGATGATGATGACTTGGCTAAATTTATGGGTGATCTTGGTATTGAGATTAAACAATACACACCAGATGACTACGATTTAGAGGATATTGTCGACTTAATTATTAATAATATAGAGGGTGGATACGCAGCGATTGAACACTTCCAAAAAAATATTAATAAAGTAAAAAATGCAGATACTAAACGAGCACTTTTAAATTCAGGTGAAACTATGTTTGGTATTGATAGAAAAAATGGACCAACGATGACTGAGTTTTGGAAAATTGTTGATGAAAATAGTGGGTATACTCCTGAATCCGAAGATAAACCAAAATGGACACACGGATATATGGGTGGAGATGTTGAGGATGAACTAAGAGAATTGGTTTACGATTGGGTTATCCCAACATATGAAGAAATGAAAAACTCTAAACTGGACTCAACCACCAAATCTTTGGTTAATGATGATAAAAGAATAACGACACATCTTTTATATGGGGTTTGGAATGGTCCTGTAATTTTTAATTCTTTCGCTAGTACGTTAAACTCGGCGGTTTCAAGTGGAGTCACGGATAGAGACGAATTATGGGATATCGCCATTAATTCAAGAAAAAATTACGGAAACGATCTTATTAGTTCTGGAGCGTCAAAAATTGAAAATATTGCAAATCAGTAGGTTGTAATTAAATTAAACTTTTATTAAACTTTAAGTATTTATATTATATGAATAAATTACTTGAGGATATTGGTAGAATTAAAGTATTGATGGAGATTAAAATTGACCCTTCAAAAGAAGACGTTATTGAATCTGAGATTAGTGAGGAAGGTGAAGAAACCAGTACGACGACTGATACCACAACAGACACTTCAAGTAAAGGTGGTTACCCTACGGTAAAAAAACATTCAGACACCTACCAAACAAAAAGAGGTAAAGCAAATACTTTAGATATGAAAACTAAATGGGAAAGTGGGGTCGCTAGAGGAAAGGCAAATAAAATAGATAATTCAAAATGGGAAAGCGGCAGAACTATGGGTTCTACGGGTCCTTAAATATTTTTATGATGAACAACAATAAAAAAATATTATTAGAAATAAGTAGAATTAGACAAATGATGGGTTTAGGGTCTGTTTTGTCTGAAGGGCCTGAAAGTTATTGTCCTTTTTGTGTTGAATTTTTTAGTCAAATTAATAAAATACTTAGTCAGGCTTCAAAAATTGGGGACGACGCTAATGTAACAAAACAACTAGAAGATATAAGATCAAAAATTGATAGTTCAGGACTCAATTTGACTCAAAAAGAATCACTAAAAAATATTTTAGATGATGTAATGCTTGAGTATAAAGGCACAAAAAGTATTACAAAATTACAAGATGATATAAAATTAAAAATTAAAAATGATGCACTATCTGACGTTGTACAACCTAACGTTATTGTTAAAAATATTATTGACACAGATCTAATATTAAAAGACATTAATTTTGCAACAGAATTATTTGATTCAGGATTCAAACATAAAACATATAAATCTAATGTTGAATCATTCCTTGATAAAGTAATTGATCACGCAAATAAAAATAAAAAATCAGATGTATCATTAAAAGACGCAACAATTGCAGAACTTGATTCTTTTATTCGTGGAAAATATGCTACCGACGGATTGGATGCAACATTAATTGATAATTTAATGGTTAAATGGAAAGATTGGTTTGAAACTTTAGAAAAAATTAAATCTATTTCTGGTAATTCTACAATTTTTTATAAAAGTGCTGATGATAGAACTATGCCTATACGTTATGGTAAATACTATGAAAGTTTGGCGGACGAATATAATTCAGTTTTAAAAATGAATGAGGTTGATGAACATTTTATAAAACCCTTGAGTTACGATGAGGGTAAGGGGTATAGTATGGAAAACTTTTCAGATTCTAAAACTTTAAGTGATTATTTAGATGGGGGTGAAAAAATAACTCAAGATATTGCAGATAAGATTAAAAATGCGGTTAACTCAATACACGAAAAGGGTCTATGTCATGGCGATTTACATTCTCGTAATATATTAATCAAATCTGATGGATCTGATTTCAGAATAATAGACCCTGTAGGATACCCATCAAAACAACAAGGTTTTACGGATTTTGATTTGGCTAAAGCTGATGATATTTCAAGGTTAAATAACATAATAGATCAAAAAAATATAAAAATAGAAGAAAAAATAAAATCAAACATCGATGTAAGGGCGCCCGGAATTGATGCTAATGGGTTTTTAAATTTAATTAATCAATTTGTTGAGTCCTCAGATCCTATAAAAAGAGTTACAATATTAAAATTTATTAATAAAACAACAGAACAAAGGGAGATATTAACTTCTTTCATAACTAAGTATTCTAATAATATTTCACAATCACAAAAAATTATTAATCTTGAGGATTTGTTTGATCCAAATAAAACAATTGATCTGACCAATTTGGCTAAATCCATAGTTCAATATAAACAAACAATAGTCACTCTTATTGACCCTCTATTAAATAAGGGACGTTACCCAAAACTTTTTGACTTTAGTAAAAGTACAAGCCCACAATTAATTGAAATACAATCTAAATTAGGGAGTGGGGAATTGAATGACGTGATTAAAAAAATTAATGAGGGTAAAACAAATGAGTTAACATACCAACAAATAGAAAAATTAAGCTCAGATTTAGAAAATATTAATAAATTAATAACAAATTCAGACACCAAAAAATATATAGACGATGTTGTAAATGATTTAAAATTTTTATCTGAAGATGTTGTAAATGTTAAATTTCAAACAAATCGTATGACGAGTGTTGCTGAAAAATTTGAAGTTAAACAAGTTAGTGGTGTAAAAATAAATGAAGAAGAATTAGAAAACATACAAAGGATAGTAAAAGAAAATGGTTATGGTGTTTGGGGTTGGAATACCGCTTACGACGAACCAATTTATAAATTAGCTAAAGTAAATGGCGAAACAGTTAGATTCACTTTATCAGAATATGGGCCTAGAACATACGATAGAGATAGGGTATATGATGATAAAATATTTGAACAATTTCAAGATGAATATAATAAACTAAACGACGATGCTTGGAACAGCTATACGAGTGGATCAGGAAGTTTAGATGAAGTTTCTTTTGAACAATTTTTGAAAAATAAATTCAAAAATAACCAAAAAATGATGGATTTATATTTTCCAAAATATAAAGTTCCTGGTGGTGTCAGAATGTCTGACGATAGTGGAAATATTTGGGTCATTACAAATCCTGTCGGTGCAGGTGCAAAAAAAAACGTAGACTATGTTACTTTTCATGAAATGGCACATGTTGATCAAAAATCTGGAAATTATGCACCTATTGGTGCGTATGAAAGTAATGAATTTGAAACCCCTCAGAAAGCTTTAGAATATTTGGATAAAAAAATTCAAAGGAGTATTACACCAAAAAACGCTAAAACCGTTAAACTATATATTAATTGGGATGAGGTTACTAATGGAACGAAGGAAAGTGCTGAACTTATGGATAGGTACCTTAAAGAAACTGGAAACCCCAACCCCCTAACCCCACCAGGAGGTACCTATGTTTGGGAACATGGGGATATGTTTAATACTTGGGCTAAAAAAAACGAAGACACTATTGATGAAAAATTTTTTAGGATAGGTACTGAATCTCAAAAAATAGTTAAAAACTTATATAGTCCTGATGTTAAAAAAAGAACTCTATTAATGACTTTAGAAGAGACAAGACAACACTATATAAAAAATAAACAACCAACTGAACAAGTAGACAAATTAATAAGTAAAATAGAAAATTTGGATACTGAAAAATTAAATCTTTTTTTAAAAAATAATGTAGATGATCCATTATTAGGGTATAGTATTAAAAGATCTGCACATAAACTATCGTATTTTTTAAATATCCAAGAAATAGAGGCCGATTTTACTGCATTAATAAGAGAATTAATGGATAAAGGAACCAATAAAGAAAATATTGGTTTTGCTAGTTGGTTAGTTGAGTATTTAAAAAAAAGTAACAAACTAGAAACTTTGTCAAAATTATCAGATGAGGAAATCCTATCAAAACAAATAATGATGTATATTACAAATTTAGGTAACATTAATAAAAATAAGGCACAAAAATACGCCAATAATACTTCATCATATTTTTGGGAATTTTTAAATCGTATAGAGAGTGAATATAAAAAAGTTTATCCTGATGATACACAAAAACTATATAGTAAACTTTACAAACAAGCATATGAAATAATCAGTAAAGGGTTTCCTGTTGTTGCTGGTGTTGTATTTGCCGGCAAATCGTTTTTGGACGATGATAAAGAAGTAACAACGGAAAACCATAAAAGATTGAGTCTTTTAGAGATATTTAAAAATACTTATAATTTACAAAACTAATATTTTTTTTAACATATTTATATAAATAAAACAATTTGATGAACAATCTAGATTCTGTAATAAAAAAAATACTTCTTAATATGAATTATGACTCAAAAAAAACTTTGAGTGAAAATATCCATACTACAGAAAAAAAAATAATAGACAATAGGCCATTAATAAAAAAACGTTTTTTAAATGAGGGTAGGTGTGAAGATGCTGGATATTTTATTCCTGTTGGTATGGCGGAAATTATGAGATTCCAACATTGGGTTTTTGAAGTTTTAGAAAAAGATGCAAAAATAGTGGGATCAAAAAAATGGAGTGACGGCGCATCATATAATACATATAATTCAATACTTTGTAGTTCCTCGTGTATCTACAAAGAGGCTGTTGATGGTGCCTTTGGTTCGTCCCCAACATCTAAAACATATAGTGCTTGGCAAAAATATGGTGAAACATATAAAAAAACATTTCCAGATTGGTGTATACCTCAGAATAAATTCACATATATGGCAACAGGTGTGGATAGACCATTACAAGGAATAACCCAAATAAAAAATTTCCAAAAATGGTTTTTAGAACATTATGAGAAAAATTTAGACCCAACCAAAACTCCTACAGTTTTATGTGGAAATAAGACATGTTGTAAAGAGGGTGTTGGATGTGCAATTGATGGATCTTGGGGGGGAGGAACTGAAGCTGCTTGGAAACATACCATTCAACCAATAACTATGAAGGTATGGGAACCTAGCACACAAAGATACGAAGAAAAAGGACTTAAAGATTGGTGGTACGGTAAACCTGCAGGTGATGCGTATACTAAATTAAATCCTAATTGGGGTGAACAAATAACATGGGATTTTGTTGAAGAAAAAAAGAAAAAAGAACAAAAAATTGAAATTACTGCGACATTACAAATGGCGTCAACATTAAAAAATATAAAAAATTTCATGAACGATCCCTCTGGTTGGGATGGGGTAGCGGTTAGAGACCCCATTAATCCTAGATATCAAGATTGGAATAATTCAACATATTGGAAAACCAACCCTAAAGACGTTTTTCTTCGTGAAGGATATGGATGGGATTATGATGTTTCAACATACCCAACGCCTAAAAAATATACCTCAGAAGAAATGGGTATTTTTTATGTTACAAAAACTGACGGAAAAGAGCAAGGGAAAAAAATTGACCCAAATGTTGCATCAACAACTGCAGTTAATAACATTTATACACCGTTTAAAGATGATTGGATGAAAGTAAATCCCGAAGAGGTTTCAAAAATGGAGGTGTGGAGATCAATGACTAAATTTAACAACGATCTTGATAAACAAAAAACAAGAATAGATGGTGTTTGTAAACCTATAAGGGTTGGTGTTGATGGGTCAAAGACTAAAAACGGCAAAGGGTATAATAAATGGATTAGTCCTCATGATATTTGTATCACGGCTGGTGGTTTATGGGCATATGAAAAAGATGGTGTAACATCATGTGGTTGTAGAGATATGGCCGCACCATCAATTAATGGTCCTGGATCACAGGGAACGATGATATGGAGCACTGGTGAAAATATTGAAACTTTTTTTAGCATGCCTTCGGCAGTTAGTCTTTTAGAATATAAAACTAAAATAAATACTCTTTTTGTAAAACCAGTTTCTGAATATACTTTTAAAGATTACGCAACAATAGTTAGTGAAGCTACAATGCCATTGACATTTGCCACTATGATACTTTTTCCTGCTTTTGGTGTTAGTAGATTAACTACCGAATTGGTTTTACTTTCGTATGATTTGGTAGATGCCGCGGCGTATATGGTTTTAGATAATCCATATGGTGTTGGGTTATCATTGACCATGGCCGTTATTGGTGCACCTAATATTATAAATAAAATTCCAGCGATAAGGGCATTTACTGATGGTACTAATGCGGCAAAAACAAAACAATTCATTAAAGATTTTTCAGAAGCATTAATTCAAAACAGCCCTAAATTAGTGACTATGTATAAAAATGTCTGTGAAGAACTTTGGGTTAATACTGCGTGGATAAAAATGATGGTTAGTTCACGAGCACCTAAATTGGTTAAAGGAGCTAAAATGGTTGCTAAAGTTAGTAAAGGTATTATAAATATCTCTAAATTTAGCGGACAAAAAATGTTAAATTTTACAAAGTTTTTGTTGACTACAGACAAATCAGGATGGGCCTTTTTCAGAAATTTAATAATAAACTTCCCCGCACCAATTTATGCTTGGGATCAATTAGCGTATCGTATGGGGTATTGTAATAGTATGCCATTTGAACAAGTTGTTGAAATGAATGACCGTATTGAAAAATTAGAAACAGAAAAAAATCCATTAGACTATACTGATGAAGATAAAGAAATGATAAAAAGTAAACCGTGGAAAGCATTTGTTTTAATGGCCAAAGGTGGAGCACCTTTTCAAACAGCAACAGAACCTTGTAAAAAATTAAATCTTTATAACGATGCTTTAGAAAAGATTAAAGGTGGTGGAGATGAGGCATTTAATAAAGCTAAAAGTGAAATTGAAGAACTTAAAAAACAACTTGAAGAAGGTGGTTTTGGTTCTAAAATATTATTACAATTAAATGACGCTACTGAATCATCATTTACGACCGGAACCGTTAATACAATTTGGGATTTAAATCTATATGCTGTTCAATCAGCATTAAATCACTTTATTGGAAACAAAAGACCAACGGAAACAAAAATTACTGAATATGGTTATATGGATGATGAAACAAAAAACGCAATAGTACTATTTAAAGAATATTCTGGTTTAATAAAACCAACATACTCACCACAAATACCAAATTACGTTGAGGATGAAAAAATAACTAATGATTTTTTAACAAAGTTAAAAGATTATATAACGGTAAATGCGAGTTCAATTGTGGACCCTAAAGTTATTGATTATAGTAGTGAAGATATGCAGAAATCAAGCTATGAAAAAATATATAAAAAGTATAACGTTTTAAAAGGATTAAGTTCTGAACCACCTAAAGACACTACCGTTTATCAAGAATATTATGCAAAAAAAATAAATGAACTTACACCAGAACAAAAGAAAAACTTAATCCAAAAGTCTGAGGATGGTATGGATGATACTTGGTTAGACGATATGTACGAAAGGTGGGGTAAACAATAAATATTTATCTAAAAATAGGTATTTATAAACTAAATATTTTTTTTAACATATTTATATAAATAAAACGATTTAATGGAAAAACAAATATTAAATGAAATTGTAAGAATTAGACAAATGATGGGTTTAGGGTCTGTTCTGTCTGAAGGGCCTGAAAGTTATTGTCCTTTTTGTGTTGAATTTTTTAGTCAAATTAATAAAATACTTAGTCAGGCTTCAAAAATTGGGGACGACGCTAATGTAACAAAACAACTAGAAGATATAAGATCAAAAATTGATAGTTCAGGACTCAATTTGACTCAAAAAGTATCACTAAAAAATATTTTAGATGATGTAATGCTTGAGTATAAGGGTTCAAAAAGTATTACAAAATTACAAGATGATATAGAATTAAAAATTAAAAATGAAGTATTTTCTGACGTTGTACAACCTAACGTTATTGTTAAAAATATTATTAACACAGATCTAATATTAAAAGACATTAATTTTGCAACAGAATTATTTGATTCAGGTGCAAAACATCAAACATATAAAACTGAAATTGAAACATCTCTTGATACTGTAATTGGGTTTGCAAATAAAAATAAAAAATCAGATGTATCATTAAAAGACGCAACAATTGCAGAACTTGATTCTTTTATTCGTGATAAATACATAGGAGATGGATTGGATGCATCATTAATTGACAATTTGATGCCAAAATGGAAAGAATGGATTGAAGGTTTGGAAAAAATTAAATCTATGGATCTTGGTAAAATAGAAAGAAACATACCATATAAAGGCACCGATACTTTGGATGTAAAATATTCAAATAAATTTTTTGAAATAATTAAAAAAAATGGTGTTGATTTAACCGAAAGCGAATTAGCGTTCAAAAAACTTGTTGAGGATTGGAAATCAGGCAAGGAAATAACAAATGAAGAATTTGAAGCGGCTTTGAAAAAAGTTGACAAAGATCCTGTTAAACCAAAAGTTGACGAAGATCCTGTTAAACCAAAAGTTGAGGAAGATCCTGTTAAACCAAAAGTTGAGGAAGTTGTAGATACAGGTAGTGATACAATTAAAACCGCATCGGCAAAAGATTGTAGAAATTTATTTGAAAGAAGTGCTGATGAGGTTAATATTGAAGATTTAACTATAATACAAAAGTTGCGTGAGTTTGTTGACATCAATGAAAAGACTGTTGATGCAGATATGACCATAATCAAAAATGTTAAAGACGCGATATCTAACGGTAAAAAAGTTAGTCTTGATGAAATTACTGTTAGACGAGCGTTTGAAAATAAAGAATTCCCTCAATCTGATATTGATGTATATATTAATAAATTAAATAACCCAACAAAGGCTAACGGATATTTAGATTATTTTTATTGGAAATATGTTGAGCCGGCATTTAAAACATTTTCGGCTTTAGAAATACCTGCATGGATTAAACGAAGGTTAAATGGTGAGTCTCCCTTAACAACACAAGATTTAGTAAATCAGTTTCAAAAAGAGGTTGATAAATTATTAATAAATTTTAACCCAAATAAAAATTATTCTAAGGAGATAAGAGAGTTAAGAATTAAGTTTGGTAAAATAAGACAATCGAATTCAAACGTTAACCCATATTATTCTGTATTATACGAACAATGGGTTACATATATGGAAAAGTCGCTTTCATCAAACGAAGTAGCATTGAAAAATTTTAAAGATTTTGAACAGAAATTATTATCACAAAAAGCGAATTTTTTTAATAGTTCTTGGAGGAAAATGATTAATAAGGAAGTGGTTGAGGTAGTTGGTGAAGACGGATTAGCAAAACTCGAATTTAATATGGCGTCTGTAGTGACTAATCCATATGGCTCCGTAAAAAATATGATTAAGGAGTTATCATCGTCATCGGGAGTTAAGGGTGTAATGCAAGATTTATGGGATAGAGCCAAAACTTGGTTTTTTACTAACGTATTTAGAAGTCCGAGACAGATGGAAGAATATTTTATACGTAATGGGTATACTAA
>Ga0208974_1000089_pt1 | contig 40736 bp, 53 predicted proteins | sample GreLakmeER15MSRF_FD_187699 | JGI IMG/M metagenome (GOLD analysis project Ga0208974, IMG submission 187699) | Freshwater lentic microbial communities from great Laurentian Lakes, MI, USA - Great Lakes metaG ER15MSRF (SPAdes) | ecosystem: Environmental > Aquatic > Freshwater > Lake | place: Great... | reverse complement strand
ATAAGAAACCAGGACTTTTCACCCTAAGCTCATACTCATACATCCGTCTTGCGGATGCGGTTCGATATGACGTCTACGTCTATAAGGTTTCAAAGTCTTTCCAATAATGTACACTCAAACGGAACAAACTCTGAGGCTTCAGGCTCTGGGGCTTCTTCCTTCTGAGCCTCTCAGAGAGAAGGAACTGAATCGATTCGGTGTTATGGTCTGGGATCATAAGACGGGTGGATCCTGTCAGGTTCTTTCCGGCTCTAGTTTTAAGAATGCAAAGCAATACATGGCTCTTCCGGGCCATCGCTCGGGCATTAAGAAATATGGCTTTCGCGGATAAGTGTTGCACTTTGTTGTTTACATTTACATATAAGTAGTATAGTATTGCTACTTAGTTCTTTTACATATGGGGGTGTTCTAGATTCGACTCTGGAGCAGACTTCAAAATCGCAGGTGGTTAAAAGTATGTCACAACCTTAAAAGTGCATGCAAAAACAGTAATCGGCAACTTCAATGCTGAATATGCTCTCGCTGCCTAAACAGTAGTGAGACGTCGGAATCCTCTTGATACTCGCTGAGGAAAGATTCCGTCATCTTGCGAGTTCGAATGTTCCAGACTCAAGATTGTAGAACATTTAGAATCACTGTCTTGAACGACGTGCTCTGATGTATTGTAATGAGCCCATCGTATCACACAATACTAAACCTGTAGTGATTGCGAGGAAAGTTTCGGAACACAGGGATGCAACTTCCCTCACCTCCACCAATTTACATTTTGGTCTAACCTCCTTAAGGAGAAGACCAGCGGTAATAAGAGCTGTCATTGAGGTAGCGCCTCTTTTAAACAAATAACAAGTGCACTGTGATCTTCGCAGATCATACCGCCGGTCGGCACAATCTTATTACCGCGAAATTTAATTCGCCTCTGTAGCTCAGTTGGTAGAGCGCCAGTTTTGTAAACTGGATGTCGTCGGTTCAAATCCGTCCGGAGGCTCCACTTTTCAGAAGACAGACCGTGAGTCTTCTGGGATTCACACACATAACACGGTATAAGGAAACACACACAATGAGCAAAGACACAACAGGTAAAAACGCCTACGAGATTCGTCTCGAGGTACTTCAAATGGGACTCGGTTTGGCTGAAAATCGCTATCATACGAGTCTCGAGCAAATCCGCATGACCGCGGAATTTGAAGCCGTGAAAACAGGAAGCAAATACACATACGAACTCCCGCCGGATAATCGGCAGGAGGAAGCTCTTGCACTTGCAGCTAGCTTCTATAGCTTCATAGAAAACAAGCAGTAATTGTCAGCAATAGCTGCTAAATAACAAATCGAGGAGCTGGATCACAATGTCCAGCTCCTCCTTTCCCATATATAGATACGTACAGATAACCTCAACTCAATAAACACATGTTCTCATTACTCCTCGCCCTCATCGTTGGTTTCGTCGCTGGTCTTCTTGTTGCTCGTAAAAACGCAGCAAAGGTTGCCGCCGCAGTCGAAGCCGTTCAGTCTAAAGTTGCTGATCTCAAAGCAAAGAAATAACATTTAGTTTACACGTCCGCCAGCACATAGCAAAAAAGCGGCATTTAGTTGCCTGGTAGCTCAGTGGTAGAGCAGGTGACTGTTAATCACTTGGCCGCTGGTTCGATCCCAGCTCGGGCAGCCAATTTAAATTTATGGCAAATCCTACAGATAGATATTCACAAAATGCATTAGGAAAGTTCTACGTTGATACTCAGTGTATCGACTGTGACCTTTGCCGAGAGACTGCTCCTGACTTCTTTACTCGTGAAGAAGACGGTGGGTTCTCCTATGTTCATACTCAGCCCACAACAGAGGCTGGAGTGTTGATGTGCATGGAGGCATTGGAAGGATGCCCCGTGGCCGCAATCGGAAACGACGGCTAATTTATTTGGAAGGGTGGCAGAGTGGTTTATAGCTTCAGTCTTGAAAACTGACGTGCCGAAAGGTACCGGGGGTTCGAATCCCTCCCCTTCCGCCAATTTTGCCGCTATCGTCTAACGGCTAGGACAACGGATTTTCATTTCGTTAATCGGGATTCGATTTCCCGTAGCGGTACCATTCATATAAATAGACTACACCTCAATCTAAAATTCAATGATTTCACCAATTCTCAATCTTCAAGGAACAGATGCTGCAGTTTCAACGGCATCAACCGTCGGATCCGCTTCGCTCGTACGTGTCTATAATAACAATGGCACCGCGGTACTTCTCACTGTGACAACTGCGGCTGCCGCAACGACAACAGTGACGATTGCTCCGGGTGAAGTCCTCTATCTTGAAAAGTCACCTCTCTCTACAATTACCGCTGCGACATCTTGCCGCATGGTATCTGTGGGTTACTAAGATTTAAAGTTCGCCACGGCGAATAAGAATTTTCTTATTTGCTGCATGGGCTTCTTGAACTAGTTCTTTGTTCTCGCCGAGATACTTTACCGCGTAATTGTTCTCGATGAGCCATTCATTGACATTTGTTCCATCTTCCAGGATGAAGATGCCAAGAATCCGGCCGAACTTATCGTCATTCGCTCCGGGTTTCTGAGTATTGATCTTTTGATAGGAACCAGCTGGAAGTTTTTCAGCAAGTTTCTTCTTTGACAGAAGGCCTCGAGCCTTTTCTTCTTTATCAGCAGTACGAGACTCGGGGGTGTCTACTCCGACCATTCTGACTCGTTGGCCAGCAAGCACAATATTGAATCCGAGGTCGAGGTCGATCTCAACAGTATCGCCGTCAATCACTTTATTAATTTTACAAGAATATTGATACATAGGAATGTATTTATACTTAGTGCGGTAGTATCTCAGTTGGTAGAGAGCGAGTTTTCCAAACTTGATGTCGCAGGTTCGATCCCTGTCTGCCGCTCCATTTTCTTTAGAACAATGACACCATCCGGAGTGATCACCACCTCGAATTGATCTCCAGGTGTGACTCTGAGCTGAGATGGCCTTAGTTGATCATCCAGAACGATATCTCCGCTTGGCATCAGAGTAAAGGTATAATCTCCAAAGAGAGTATTCTGAAAGAGTGATGGAAGCATTGAACTCATGGTGTTATATGTATATGAAATAAAGTTGATCTTTGTTGTTTACATTCCGAATAAATAGTGTAGTATAGATCTAGGTTAGTGATTCTTTGACATTTCATACGATCATAAACTCGACTATGCGAGTATAAACAGAAGACTAAGCATAGTGCGGCATTCGATGGAGAATGCAACTTGGCCGCCTAGGCTGCGCTGATCACGCGTAAGAACACTCTTCCTAGAACAAAATAAAATCAGGACAAAACATACACGTTGTAGCCAACGTTCATGACAAATCTTGAGTTCCAAGCTACGGAATAATGCGGTCGCCCCTTTTTGCAGAGTAGAGCATCGGTAGCTCGTCTGGCTCATAACCAGGAGGTAGTTGGTTCAATTCCAACCTCTGCACCCAATTTGACCCACACGTATTACCATCATCCAGTGGTCAGGATGTCTCCATCCAAGGAGAATCATATGGAGTACTTCATAGTAGATATAAATAGCAACGTATGAACAAACTCATTAAACTGTCAATCATCTCAAGTATCCTCACAATCTGTGCTTTTGCTAGCACGACTGTCTCAGTTGGATATCGCGAAAAGGGTATCGACTTCGGTAAGGTTTCAGATTCGAAAGGTGCAATTGTAGCAGCTGCCAATACAAATTGGAAAAGCTTCTCCTTTGGTGCTGCCGCTGAAAATCATATTGATATGTCCAGGGCTCAATTCTCTCAGGCAACACTTAGCGCTGGTTACAAGTTCTTTTCGACCTTGGCCGATGTGAATGTTGGTGTGAATTATGTCATGAAAAACCATCCGGGCAAATACGATCTGAATAGCCATTCCCGCCCATTTGTGAGCGTTGGAAAGGGTCCAGCTCTTGTCACTGCTCGTTATGATGCTGAATCACGCCTCACAAATATTGAAGCCGAATTTGCCAGCAAACATGCTCTGAGCAAGAATGTCAGCCTCAAGACCGCAATCTTCGTGGGTTATACCGATGCGAATGATGCACTGCCAAAGACACTCAAGGAAATCAAATACACGAATGCCTATTATGGTGGTTCAATTGATGCTTCTTGGAAGATGTTCTCGGTTGGAATGATTGCTCTTCAGGACGGTAATCTGAATAAGCACATTCTCGGTTGGCGCACATCGACAAGCTGGTCATTCTAATTTATTTGGGCTAGTATCTCAGTTGGTAGAGAAGCTGCTTTGCAAGCAGAAGGTCGCAGGTTCGATCCCTGTCTGGTCCACCAATTACTCCTATAAAGTGTAGGAGTCTTGAAACAACCGAGATTCATTGAATCGAGGTTCCGATTAGAAAGGATAGAGTATATGATAGCTATCATTGTGGCATATGCCGCAGTCCTAGGAATATTCGTGATTCTGAAAAACGATTATTCCCGAGAATAAAACAGACAAAAACGTGGTTCGGTGGTCATTGAGACCATCGGACCATTTTTGTTTATGCCAATAAATATTGAAAATAATGCATTATTTTGTTTACATTGCACGAAATTAGAGTAATATATATTATATGAGTTCATCACAATCCTGGGCGCGCAAAGGCAAAAACGAAAAGCAGCAGGCATCTCGGCGAGCCGCAATTGCCTCGAATCTCAGCCATGTTGATATCTCTCAGATTGATTATGCCTTTGAACAGTTTCAGGCCCTCGAATTTTTAGTGAATAAATTAGCGCTTACAAGAGATCAGTATTTCGATATCACTCAGATATTGGCTGGTCTTCGGCCGCTTTTTTCCGAAGCTCCAAAGTTAGATGATCCTCGTTAAAATACTCCTCGTTGCCGGTTTCATTGTATCCGTGGCATTTATTGTCACTGTCATTGTGTTAATTGTGAACGCTCGAAGGATGGAAAAGGACCTGGACGATAAAGGTTTCTACGATTAAAATTTATGAATAATTCAGTCACGGCTACAGATAAAAGTAGCACTCTTATTTTTACAGCAGACGGTTCACGTGTCGGCGAGGTGCGGCAGATCGTCATTAATTTGACATACGGTGGGTTTAGCCTTTCAACCCGGGCTCTTTCCGAATATCGCACTCTGGCCAATATACCAATGACGGAACCATTGCACGACGGCGACATTCAGCGAGATGATATCTTTCTTGTTCAGGTCGTGGAGAGTTTAAAGGATGAAGCAAACGGAAAGTGGTGCCAACTCAAGATCGTGGAGATTCCTTCTCATATTGAGTGGTCTATTCAACAATATGATGGAGCCGAATGGGTTGCGGAGAAACATCGCACCTGGAGATAATTTTATGAAAACAACTAAATCATCAAAGAAAGTAACCAAACTGCCCGGATCAATCATCCTGCAAACGATCAGAACAATCAAAGTGAAGAAGCCCAAGGCTGAAGTCGATCTTCCAACGATTCGCATAGATTATCCTGCCTTTCAGCCGAAACTATTGCCAAAGCCTTCCGCGGTGGAAGTTAGTAACATCATTGCCGCAACCTATGATGTCCTGAATAAAGCTGGTATCGGATTTGAGAGCGTGGAAGAGGATAATTGTTTCTGCGATAGCCTTTCGAACTTTCTTCATCAATCATTTGATTGCGAGATATCAACGCCAAACGTGAATGTCTGAAAACGGCAAAGGATCAAAGGCAAGGCCATTCTCGGTTTCACCCGAAGTGTTTGAGGAGAACTGGGATCGCATATTTCGTCGGATTCCAAAGTCGGACTTTCATGCGAATACAAAACGTAGGCATCGTACAAAAAACGATTCTGAGCAGTCACCCGAAGAGAAGAATCGATCCGATTCGAAGTAAATTTTTAGGGGTTGTTGATATGCAACAACTTAGGACATTCTTAGGTGTTTACTTTTCTGGGAGTTTGTGTAGGATTGTAGTATGAATAACAGCACTGCTACCAACCCCATGTTACCAATCGTAACGCAACGTATGACGGAAATGTTCGGAGTACCCGCCATCGGCGAGTGGTACGATGAACAGTTCTTGTACCCGGAAGATAAGGACTCGCCCTTTGTAGGCGGCAACAAGCTACTTGCCATGTCTATGATCTCCGATGCACAAGAGATGATCGAAAGAGGTCTCAATGAAGAGGCTCGTCAGACGCTCAATCGCGCCAAGTGGGTATTGAGCAATAAAGTTTAAGGCTCCATTGATAATCAACAACTTAAGACATTCTTAGGTGTTTACTTTCTCCAAGAATTGTGTAGGATACTAATATGAATAACAACAAACAACAGCAGCAACTTGAACAATATCTCACCGATCGGAATGCAGCCTTTGAGGCTCAGTGCATTGCTCGAGGTGCTACTTTTTATTGTATAAGTGCACTGACAGTTGCCGATCTTGCTAAGGATGGTGTTTACACCGTGGAGCAATTTAAGACATGGACCGCCGAGAATGAAGCTCTCGAGGATCTAAAAGAGGCTCGCAAGAATGGCTATTATCAGGAGGCCAGCTAATGAGCATTGCGCTCCCGACACTTTATTCCCGTACAGCCACCGGCGCAATCCAGACTTGGACCGCTGAAGTGGACGGCGGTCGCTGGCGCACCACCTATGGTCAGACGGACGGAATGATGACCACGACTGAGTGGTACATTTCGGTTCCAACCAATGTTGGTCGTGCCAACGAACGCAACGAGATGTCTCAGGCACTCTTTGAGGCGAATGCTTCTTGGAAGAAACGTACCGAGACGGGTTATCATGTAAATATCAAAAACATCGATAAGCCCATAATGATTGACTGTATGCTTGCACATAAGTTCGAGGATCGTGCCGCAAAGCTCGAATGGCCACTTTACACTCAGCCTAAGTTGGATGGCATTCGATGCCTCTGCACAAAGGACGCAATGTTCTCTCGCGGAGGTAAGATTTTTAAATCGGCTCCGCATATCCTCAAGACTCTTGAGGCTTTCTTTGAGAAACATCCCGATGTTGTTCTGGATGGCGAACTCTACTGCGACAAACTTGCGAATGACTTTAATAAGATTACCTCATTGGTCAAAAAGACAAAACCCAATGCAAAGGATCTAGAGGAATCCGAGAAGGTCATTCAGTATCATATCTACGACGTAATCGATACGACTTCTACTTTCTCTCAGCGAAATCAGTGGCTCGAGACGAATCTCTTCACTGCGGATCTAAACAATTCACATATCATCAAGCACGTGATCACTCTGAAGGTGGATACTCTTGAGCAGCTCAATACAATCTATGAAGGATTTCTTGCGGCAAATTATGAGGGTCAGATGGTTCGCGTGGATGATGTCTACGAAACCAAGAGATCAAAATTCCTATTGAAGCGCAAAGAGTTTCAAGATAAGGAATATCAAATTCTGGAAGTAGGAGAGGGCACGGGTAACCGTACCGGAATGGCTGGATTCATGGTCATGAAGAATGACGATGGCACTATTTTTAAATCCAACATCAAAGGCAGTCACGAGTTTTTAACTGAACTCCTACAGAATAAACAAGAGATCGTGGGTCAACTGGCCACGGTACAATTCTTTCATCTCACTCCGGACGGCGTTCCGCGCTTTCCTTATATCACTGCGATCCGCAACTACGAGTAATTCAACATATGAAATCCTCCCTTAAACAGTTTAAATTAAAGAGAGAGCACATTACAAGCGTGTCTCACACTGAACGTATGGTGCTAGAGGTGCCTCCAGAGGCACGTGCCTTATTCAAGATATTTGATCATAAACTAGAGGGAGATGCGCATAGTATTATAGATCATCCGGAATTTACAAAGATGCGCAATAGACTTGAAAAACAAGGCTACATTCAAATCGAGCACGATTACATAAATGGAGATCGGGTTGTAAAGCCATTCTCTCTTAACGGGTTTAAATTCAAAAAACACGAACAGTTTCCCTGCGCATCCGCCATGGATATATGGCTGGTTGTGAAAGAGAAGCGGAAACAGTCCAGTTAGACTGGAGGCGGTGCCTTCTTTGAGAAGGCTGAGATTTTACCCGTCTTGGGATCCACGAGTACCATTACAAGTACAAAGATCCCCATAATGGTTGCTACAACCCAGAAGGGAATGGTTGCTGCAACATAGGCGAGTCCGAGGCAGGCAATGCCCGAGACAATAAACATCGGCGATTTTAATAGAAACCCGAGTAAGAGAATTGCGATGCCAACGCCAAGAAGAGATTTTACAATCCAGCCTATCATCTCGAGGCGCTGTTTTTCTTTTGCCACTGCAACTGCATCCGCCGCTTCCTTTCGAAGTTGTTCGCGTTCTGCATCCTGCGCCGCCTTCATTTTTGCCAAGAGTTCCGCCTGCTGATCACGCAGTTTGTTTTTTTCCAGTTCCTTTTGTTTGACGAGTGCATCGGCTTTTGCATAAGCTGCGGCTGTGGCTTCTCCTGCTTTAATACGGTCTTCGTATCTCTTTACGATCTCAACTTCGATCTTCTTTCGATCCAGTTCAATGTCTGCAATGATCTCTTTCTTCTTCGTCTCGGAAACGGGCATAAGACGAGCCATGTTCTCACGAGATTTTAGATTGGCAATCAGGACGCGACGATCCAGGCTTGTGATCTCTTCGGTGGCCTTAAAGATGCCAAAGTTAATTTCAGAAATTCGGTCAAAGTTATCATCATCAATTTTTGATCGAGCCTCATAAGCATCGCTTAATTCTTTACGAAATTTAGCATATTCAAGTTCCAGTGCAGCCCGGGTTTCTTCATTGCGCTTATTAATCTCATCCATACGATCCACCGCGGCGGCAGTGGCTGCAGCTCCTGCCACAGTTCCGGTAGAGTCTCCCGTCTTATTATTTGGAAGACTTGGAAACTTAATGCCCTTCATCATTGTACAGCCGGATAGCACCAGAATGAATATCATCAGAGATGTCGAATAAATCAACCGCATATTGCCTATTTATATAAATAGATACACTATGGCAATTGATAAAAACTTTGAATCTCACTATGAAAACGGAACTATTGTTACAAATAGGATCATTCCTGAAGGAGTTGAAGCATCGGATTACTCGGATGTGTTAAAATTCTCGAACTGCAGCAATGCAACTGTTGAAAACTGTTCAATTCAAGGTGGCAAGGAAGACTGCATTGATGTGGTACGTGGAGAAAACTTTAAAGTGCTTCACACCTATCTGAGCCCACGAAAGAATGGAATTACAATCAAGGGTGGTTTTGTTAATTATCTTATCGAGAGTGTTAAATTTTTTAGTCACGGGAGCGACTGCGACATGGAGTTTGGTCAGTATGACAATTACTGGTACATTGGCCGCAAGCCCACTCGTGGGGGAATGCTTTCAAACATATCCGCCGAGGATGGAAACCCGGTTGTGGTAAAACTTTGGGACGCAACAGTTCCGGAAATGTTCAATTCGCATGTAAAGATTGTAAAGATACCAAAAATGATTTGGTGGCCCTACTTTGTGTTCCGGTGCATTCAGGTTCGCGGCTTCAAGAACATTATGAAGCCCGTCGAAACAGGCGCTTTTATTGCATCAAAATAGTTACTTTTTAGTATGTACATGTGGGGATGATTGTGGTACAATTATCTCTAATGAAAAATTGGGACTATCTGATTGATGAGACTGGAGTGAATGAGTTTGATGATAGAGAACACTATCGCATTCTGAATTCAAAAACAAAAGCTAAAATGAATTCTAATTGTTATGAATTTACAATAGAAGAAACCGCGGTGATGCAAGCAATATTCGAAGAAAAGTTCTAGAAGTATTTTATATAAATAGTGCATTGAAGGCTACTTTATTCGTTATGATGAAGTAGCCTTTTTTACGTCTCAATGAATTCACCTCAACAGTCCAAAGCCGAAAAATACGCATATTCTTCCGTAGGAACGCGTATATGGTCTCAGTGCAATATGATTACGGCATTTTGCTTTGGAATTATAATCGGATCCGGACTCGCAACTCTCATTCTTATCTATTTTAATCATGTGTGCAACTAATAATTCTGATATTCCTTTTGACTTTGGCTTTACCACCGTTGACGAAGATGAGCTCGACATTGCAAAGGTTGCAAGTGCGGCAGAATCAACTGCGGCTGTACATGAGGACAGACTGAACCGTCTTTATAATGCCATTCTTCCTTTGCTGCTCAATCTCAAGAAGAATCCAGAGAAAGAGTTCATTAAATGGCCCAACCGAATAAAGAAGGTTGAGGAGTTCGAGGCTCACATTTCAAAAATTGTCAGCGGATGAGCATTGACACACTTAAATCTTTAGCGGATCTTGGATTCTCTGTTTCTGCGGTTATCGCGAGCGGAGTCTTTATTGTCATTCTCCTGAAGTACATTCTTGCGGGTGTGGTTGACGATGTTGAGTCACTGAATGGATTGGCCAACATGCTGAATAATCGCATTCGGACAATGAATAATGACCTTATTCGTATTGATGCACTAGTATCATCTCGCTTTGGCCTTCGTGTTGATCTTGAAAGATTGTCACGAGCAGACGGAAAAACCGACGCTCGAAAGGACTAATCCACCATGATTGAATCGAGCGAACTCAAAACACTCATCAATCAGTACGGCATGCCAATGATTGCGGCGGGTGGAATGGCATACTTTATTTACTTTGTTTGGAAATTTGTGACGGAGAACATTAACTCGAAGCTATCAGAAGCAAAGAAGACAATGATTGCTTTGATCGATCGAATTCGCATGCTCGACAATGACATGATTCGACTCGAGCAAAAGATTAATACCTCGATTGAACTACAACGCGGGACATCGTCTCCCTTTCCCACAGAACCTAAAGCCTCTTCGAATGAAATACCTCTCACACCTCCTCCTCAGCCTCCTACTCCTTAATCGGGCGTATTGCTCGGATATGGTGCAGAGTTTTAAATCTCCACTCTTTAGTGGAATTGGATTCTCATCCCATGAACTTACCGTCGAAAACCTCGCGCGTACGCGCAAGCAAGCTCTCAAAGACCAAGCAAAAGCAGAAGCGGAAACGGCAAAAGTCACAGCATCGAGTACCCCTCTTAACAACTTCATCAATAACCTACAAGCTAGAATCTATTCTCAATTAGCCTCGCAGGTGACGGATGCAATCTTTAATGCCGGAGGTGCCAGTTTTGGTATTATCAATCTTCAGGGAGGAGCAACGGTCACGTGGCAGAAGAATGGCGATATGGTTACACTCTACATCGTTGATCCTGCTACGGGAAATACAACAGAAATTCAGGTTCCTGTCGGAACTCTGACCTTACCCGGTGGGGGATAACCCGTAATGCTGCGTGTATTCATACTCACACTCTCTGCGTTATGGTTCTCTGGTTGTGCATCTGTTGCAACAAAACCAGGAATCCTAGAGGCACCCCGCGCGCAGGTATCTCCCCTAGCAAAACAGCTCGAGAGTCTTCCCGCGCTGGATGGCCAACGCATGACGATTGCAGTCTACGGATTTGCGGATAAAACGGGACAGAGAAAAACTGTGGATGCCTACGCCACCTTCTCCTCGGCAGTTACTCAGGGTGCAGAGAGTTGGCTCATTGATGGCCTTCGCGCCGCTGGAAAGGGTAAATGGTTTCAGGTACTTGAACGAGCAAGTCTTGATAACATCATAAAAGAAAGACAGCTCATTGCTCAGACTCGTGATACTTTTATTGGAAAGAATGCTGAAAAGCTTTCTCCCATGCTCTTTGCGGGCATCATCGCGGAGGGTGGCATTATTGGATATGACACAAATATCCTTACCGGAGGAGCCGGTGCCAGTGCTCTTGGAATTTCGGCAAGTACACAATACCGGAAAGACGTTGTAACTATTTCGTTGCGTCTTATAAGTGTTCAGACTGGAGAGGTCCTTCTGAGCGTTGCGGTTACAAAGACCATTACAAGTGTGGCGGTCTCTGGAAACCTTTTTCGATTTTATGATCATGGAACAACCCCGATTGAGTCAGAGCTAGGTATCACTGCAAATGAACCGAATGGCATTGCCGTTCGGAGCGCTATTGATCAGGCAGTCATTGAAATTGTAAAATTAGGGGAGGCTGAAGGCCTTTGGAAATTTGTCAAAGAACCAATTCAATCCAACATTAATAGCACTATCACAACAGCAAAATAAAAATGAAACACATAACAAAAATATTCACTTTGTTTCTTGCTCTGATTCTATCAGTCTCAGCGCAAAATTCAATCTATGTGAACCAAATCAGTACGTCCGGCTCTACCACACTGGTACAGACTGGATCGAGCAATACCATCGGATCTTCCCAAACGCCCAGTGAAATCACATCGGACAATGTGGTCTTTGCACTGTCGCAAATCGGAGATAATAACGCAGCGAACTTTTCGTTTCTCGGAGCGAATCTCGACTTGGCATCAATCACCACGGGCGATAGTAATATTCAAAAATACTTCGCGAACGGAGCAAACAATACTCTTGCAATGGACTTCACGGGAAATTCCAATACGTTCATCCTGAATAATGACTCGACCGCTCAGTCGACTACAAAGGCGACACTCACGGATAGCGATATCACGTTTGATGTCACTGGCAATAGTAACGTGATGCGGTTTGGTGTGATCTCTGGTAAATACAATACTCTTGATTATACCATTGCTGGAAGCTCCAATACCGTTCTCTCGACTCAGTCGGGTAACCCGGCTGGACTCAGTGTAGGAACAGGACATGAACAGACCGTTACAATTACGGGAAGTTCAAACTCTTTGACCGTGGCTCAGAGTGGAGTTGAAAAACAAACGGCAGTTCTTAACCTAACTGGATCGAGCAATACAGTATCGATTCAGCAGACGGGACCAGGCGGACCTTAAGAATGTCATGTATCGAAGAATCGCAGCAGTTCTGTTTGCGGTTCTTCTCTGCGTTCGTGCCGGTGCCTCGATTGGGAAACTAACCGAGGTCACCGGTCCGACTCAGATTGTTCGTGGAGAGAAAAAGATTGTAGGAGAGGTTGGCACCGAGTTAGAAGCGGAGGATACTATTGAGACACTCAAGGCTCGAGTGTCCATTACCTTCGAGGATGACACTCGAATGCAGGTAACGGAGTTTTCCAAGTTAAAGATTGATGAGTTCGTCTACGATGCGTCCTCGGAAAAAGGAAGGCTTTCGATGAAGACTGCTTTTGGAACAGTAAGATATGCCTCGGGTCTTATTGCAAAGAATACTCGCGAGAATGTACGAGTTGAGACTCCGACCGCAAAAATTTCCGTTCGTGGTACGGACTTCTCGATGACGGTATCAGAAGATGGAAAGAGCCTTGTGGTTCTGCTTCCATCGTTACCAAATTCATCCGGATTGCCCAGCATTGTAGGAATCATCGAGGTGAGCAATGCAGGAGGAAGTGTAATCATGGATAAAGCATATCAGGCAACACTCGTCACCTCTTTGCAGTCCTCACCATCCATTCCGGTTATTCTTGAATTTCAGGATGAAAGCAAGATTAATAATATGATCATGGTTGAAACTCCAAAGGTTGTAACTCAGGCGGCAAAGGAGACAAAGAAGAATGCCGGTAATCAAAGTGGAGCAAGCGATGATGGTGGTGATAGTAAATCAAATAAGAAAGCGGCCAAGGCTGACACTGCAACTGCGGTTGCTCAGGTGGAAGCCACTGCTGCTCCGGTTCAAGCCGCGGTTGAAGAAGCCACTGTTGAATCAAGTCCAGTATTAAATTTATCGGCACTGCAACCTCAGACACTCGAGGCGGTCAAGGAAACAATACTTGCGTTGCCTCCTCTCACATATACAACACCTATACAAAGTGGAAGTCCTTTTGCGAGCGATGGAGTGAATGCTGTTCTCAACGTGACAACAAGCCGTGGTCACATTCACTATAAATTAAAAGGTGACACGAGTGCAACATTTTCCATTACGGATGGAAACGGCACAACATTCTATCAACTCAACTTCGGAGATAAGGTAAAGATAAATATCATACAGAAATGAAGATTGCTCACACAACAAAGATCATGATTGTGGGTCTTGGTCTTCTTGCGGTTGCTGTAGCTCTTCGAATTGCAGATCCTTTTCCCATCGAGGTGGCTCGCTTAAAGGGGTTAGATTTTTATCAAAGGAATCAAACGAAGGTTCAATCCGAATCCACTGTTGTCATTGAGATTGATGAGGCAGCACTTGAAAAGAATGGTCAATGGCCCTGGAAACGTACTCAACTCGCCGGAGCAATTAAGAAGGCAATGGAGTCCGGAGCATCCGGAGTTGTATTGCCCATCATCTTTGCTGAAACCGATCGCCTTGGCGGAGATAAAGAATTTATTGAGGCTCTTTTAGCAGCACCCGTCATTACTGCACAATCCGCATCGTCCAAAGGAAAAGGTGTTCCTGTTCCTCGTGGAGCAGCTACAATTGGTGGTAGCACTGACGATTGGTTATATGATTATCCAGCAGCCATTGGTCCTTTAAAAGAGATTGGCGAGGCGTCCGCGGGCGTGGGAATGTTACTCACGGCGCCGGAACTTGATGGAGTTGTTCGCCGTCTTCCTTTACTCATTCAGATTCAGAAAGAAAAGTATCCGACTCTTCCATTGGAGATTCTTCGTGTCTTTGGTGGGCAGACAAGTTATCAGGTAAAGATGAGTCCAGCAGGGGTTTCTGCCATTCGAGTGCCGGGAACACCACCCATTAAGACGGATGGCAATGGCCGAGTTTGGATCAATTTTAAATATACCTTTCCCGCCATTCCTTATACCACTGAAACGTGGAATGTGAAGGATAAGGTTGTCGTGATCGCTCTCACCGCGGAAGGTCTTGCAAATACCGTGGCCACTCCCGTGGGAGTCATGTATGGTCACGAAACTGCATTGCAGACACTTCAGATGCTTCTTGACGGTAACCGACTTGAACGTCCCGCAGAGTTTGATCTTTACGAGATTGCAATTGGCACCGGAATGGCACTCATTGCAATTGGCGCTGCCGTCTGGGGTCCATACTGGTTAAGTGCTCTGATTGTCGTACTCATCTTTATGTGTCCTTACTTTGCTGGAATTGATCTTTTCAATAAAGGTTATCTTGCAGATTATACGTGGCCTACGATTGCTGCGTTCATTACCTGGTCGGGATCCATCTTTATGCGATTCGTCATGGAGTTCAAACTCAAGCAGCAGATCAAGAAACAATTTGGAACCTACCTGTCTCCTGCACTGGTCGAGAAACTTCAAAAGAATCCAGAACTTCTTCGACTGGGTGGCGAATCGCGAGAGCTGTCAATTATGTTTACGGATGTTCGTGGCTTCACCGCTATCTCGGAACACTATGGCGCAAATGTGCAGGGTCTCACAAGTATTATGAATCGGTACATGACGGCAATGACTCAGGCGATATTGCAGAACGAAGGCACTCTGGATAAGTATATTGGGGATGCTCAGATGGCTTTCTGGAACGCTCCTCTCGACGATAAGAACCATGCGTTGAATGCGGTACGCACGGGTCTGCAAATGTTGGGTAGCCTCAAGGCATTCAATAAAGAAGTCACTGCGGAAGGCGTTCCTGCATTTGGTATGGGACTCGGAGTCAATACTGGAACCGTAGTGGTGGGCAATATGGGTTCAACACAACGATTCGATTATACCTGCCTCGGTGACTCGGTGAACCTTGCGAGCCGTCTTGAGGGTCAGTCCAAGCCCTATCACGTGAAGATTATTATTGGTCCGATTACGCAACAGTATGTCAAGGATGTTTATCCGACACTTGAATTGGATTGCATTGCGGTGAAAGGAAAGAAAGACGGAGTGAGAATTTACACGGTATTCGATAAGGGCGTTCATCTTTATACTTCCACACACAATCAGTTCCTTGCCCATTACCGAGCCCGCGAATGGGAGAAAGCAATTGCATTGGGCCGAGACATTATGCGGAGTCTGGATATGATTGATATGAAGGAATACTACGAGATGATGATTGAACGTATTCAGGAACTGCAGAAGAACGATCCGGGTGAGGGTTGGGATGGCGTATTCCGAGCGACAAGTAAGTAACTATTTTCAGACCATATTGGCTATCAATCACTTAGGACATTCTTATTGTTTTACTTTTCGTGGAGTTACAGTATGATTATCACATAATGAAAGCCATCACCCACAAAGGAGTTTATTCTCCAATCATCAAGAATAACGGTATTGCCATCACGATTATCGTCGCAAAGGGCGAAGCGAAAGGCAGTACGCAGATTATCAGTTACAAAGACTTCACCTCGCGCCAACGCAAAATGCTGGCCCGGAACGTCACTCATACCGACTATAAAGAAGTCAAAAATATGATGACAGGTGCCATCGTGAAGATCCCCGTTGACACACCTATGAGCTGCGATCCTAGTACAGAGACCTATTGGTCAATGTAGTTGGTGGCCAATCACTTAGAAAAGTGTTGGCTATCAATCACTTAGAACTTTTTTAGTTGTTTACTTTTCTGGGAGTTTGTGTAGGATTGTACTATGAAAGTCAACAAAATCTTAATCATCCTCGCGCTTCTTGCCACCTCGGCAAAAGCTCAGAATGTGGAAAGCCTTATCAATGCCCTCGTGAAAGTCGAGAGCAACGGTCGCGCCAATGCAGTGGGTGATCAGGGCAAAGCCTTTGGAATTCTCCAGATTCATTCTATCATGGTACGAGAGGCGAATCGCCTGGGGCATACGAATTACGTCCACCAGGACATGTTTAACGCGAGCAAATCCCGCGATGTAGCTAAGATCGTCCTGGAGTCCTACGCGCGTCAGATTCAAGCCAAAACAGGCAGACCTGCCACTCTCAAAGAGTTATCCTTCATCTGGAATGGTGGGGCATCCCGCTGGCAGCGCGTCGATCACCCTTTAAACGATACTACGCAACGTAACCTTGAACGCTATTGGAACAAGGTTGCCAAAAACCTTTAAAGAATAAATAACTTTGAAAGCACGCCTCAAACGAGCCCATTCAGAAGCAGATCCATTCGATCCATTTAAGACCTTAGTTGGTCTATCTTAACATAAAAGAGCTTCAAATGTGTGAGCTCATTTGAGCCGTGCTTTTGTTGTTTACATTTGACTGAAACTGATTATAATACACTACATAATGACCACACTATCCCGAGAAGATCTAAAAGAACGGCTGAAGTATTCCGATGCTCCAGTGTTCGTTAAGTTTACAAAGATTGATGGAACAGTCCGAGAGATGCAATGCACTCTGGATGGCACAAAGATTCCATTGAGCGATCATCCAAAAGGTACCTCCACAGCCAAAGAGAATACCGACACTCTTCGAGTGTATGACGTTGTAAATAATGGATGGCGTAGCTTTCGTATGGATTCCATTCTTGAAGTAAAGTAATTTATTACCATGTCTAAAATCAAAGCAGTTGATGCTCGGTATACGGGTGAAGAACCTATATGGGACGATTGGCAGAACTGGTCACCCGAAAAGTATTGGAAAGAATATACTCGATCCTTTACCTTTTATAATTATTACTGTAATGCAAAAGATACAAAACCTGCAGTCATTGAATGGATGCAGAGTCATGGTTACAGCAAGGAAGATATTCGGGCAATCAAGAGTGCTCCAGATTATAGCCCCGGCACAACCACGGGCACTCTCTGCACTTGTATGAATCGTGGCATGCCTCCATTGCATCCGAACCTTCAGGGCTATGTTGATTCGCTGAATCCACTGCATGGTCCGATTCGTTCGGATGAAGTCTTTGTGAGAGAGCAAATTGCCGTTGCCATTGCAAATTCAATTCGTGTAAATCCCACCGATGATTTGCCCACAGCAAATACAACCGTTGCAATCTCACCCATGGTACGACTTCAGAAGAAGTGCCTCTCAACAATGATCATGGATCTGGATCTACTCATGGACGAATGGTGTAAGTCGGGTGATGTTGTGCGAATCATTCCAGTCTTTACTGCGATGAAGGGTCACGGTCTTCCTGCCGCATCATGCTCTCAGGTTGAGTCGTATCTTGCCAAGATTCATACCGAGATGAGCGCTGCTCTTCTTGGTGCAGATCCATATTTTGTTGAAAATTATTCCTATCTCACAAAGAAGCAATTAACTGCCCGAGTCGAAGCACTGGCTTCCATGATCAATGATCTCGGTAAGTTCAAGAATAGCGCCAAGGCTGCACGGGCTCCTCGAGAGAAGAAACCCACCTCAACGGCAAAGCAGATTGCTAAAATTCAATATATGAAGCATAGTGAGGAGTTTAAGATTACATCGATCAATCCAGTGCGCATCGTTGGTGCACAAAGACTGCTAGCCTTTAATACCAAAACTCGAATGCTCTTTGATTATAAGGCTGCCGTTGCTGCTGGCCTTGCAATAAAGGGTACCACACTCCAGAATTTGGATGAGGCAACATGTCGATGCATTCGGCTACGCAAGCCGGAAGAGTTCCTTCAGATTGCGCTAAATAGCACAGCCAATCAATTTGAAAAAGCCTGGAGCAAACTTACAACCAAGGAAAGCAAACCCAATGGTCGTATCAATTCAGATACAATCTTGTTACGAGTGATCTAAATATATGAATACTACAATCAAACTAATATGCGAAAACGAATACATCGAGATCGCTGGAAATCGCCTCGAAGGGCCGGAACGAAAGGTCGAAATTACATTGGATGGAGAGATGAGTCTCCCCGAGTTACTTGAGCAGATAGATCTCTTTGTGAAAGCATGTGGTTATGTTCCACCCGAGAATTGCATTCTGGATTATATCGAGAACGATGACTTTGTTGCCCGGGATGAACCCGAAGACGAATTGCAAGTCTGGATGGGAGAAAAAGAATGGCAGGAAACTGATCGATCAATGATGGAGCCTTCAATCTAATGGAAACACCTACAACAACAAAACCCGAATTTTATGATGTCATGGCCATTGCAAAAACTGCAACTGTCCTTGTTGGCAGTTATAAATCCGTCCTTGAAAAACTAAATGAGCTCTATCCTCTTGAAGTCAAGAGCAAGACGAATCCAACACCAAAGTTCTATTCCGATATGACCTTTGAGGCTCAATTAAATAAACTTTTGAATTATAATAAGTATAAGAGTAGCCATTTCGTCTATGGTATCATGTACTACCATCAAACGGATTCATCTCCCGAGAGAGCTCAGATGGCAAAGGATATGAATATCCCGGAAACGGTCGTTAGCTATCGCATTCAACGAGTGGAACTCCACCGTTAATATATACTCTTATGCTCGACGATATCCTGACAAAAGCCCTTGTAACACAACTCGTGGAGAACCTGGTTCACACCGAGAAGATGACCTATATGGAGGCGGTCCTGCATATCTGTAACGAACGTCTCATTGATCCATTGGACATTGGCAAGTTAATTGGCCCCACGATTAAATCGAAGATCGAGGTGGAAGCAATGGCTGCAAATCTTCTTCCCAAGAGCAATTCCCTCGCGAGCTTTATTTAATACCATGACTTTTTTATTAGACACGCCATATACCCCGTGCTTTATAAGAAATCAATTCTTCTTTGATGAACAAGAAGGACATGGAGAATTTACTCATGGTTTTGTTTTTGGATTCAGAGCTGAACCGCATCGAGTACCAGTGTTTCAGGTAATGCTTGAGAATGGAGCACAATGGGCACGAGTACCAGTACATATGATCTGCAGTAAACCATGTGATCCATTACCACTGGACATCTCTGTATGGTGGGATGGTTTCGGTCGATGCTGTACCGTTCATGAATTTAATTTTCTGAAAAACAGACCCGTTGAGTGTTATGGCAGAGATAAAATAACTCGGAGGGGTAATTACATATTTACAATTGACTGGGCAAAAGATGGGTGGTCGGAAATACCAGACCAGCATAAAAATCATCATATTATTAGTCTGAATACGGGTCAATGGGTGGCATATCCCAATAACAAAACAGTTTGGCCGGATGACAGTTGGATTAAACCACAGGTAAATTTGAATTGGAAAAGCCCTAGCAAAAATTATAGTGTTGAAAGTTCTATTTCATAATGTTAAAACCTTGGGACGCATATCTGATATATACCGCAATCAAGTTACACTTTGATAGCGAATCATATGATGCAGTGAGGTATAACTATAAGACTTCTGTCAAAGAGAAGTCGTTCTTTGCACGTAAGGATAAGTACTTCTTTGCCAAACTGGCCAAGAGGTATCCAGAAAAACAAACACTGATCAACTATTACATTGCCAATTTTGTTCATCACACGGACGGAAAGGTCTGGGTGGGTGAACTTGTGGACACTCAGAGTGAGGATGTATATGCAGCATGGCTCAAGATTCATGACTCATTGTCCTATGTCTACGATCAGGACATTCAAAAACTTTCAGATTACTGTTCAAAACATAAGTTACGATTCGATCAATTATTTCAGGCAGGACTAGACGATCAGTCTCATCCTCTTGTCATGCGATTGTTCACTCAGGGTGAAATCACTCTTGAGACTGTAACCATATTGGACATACTCACAGACTTTATGAAGCGAGCGGATAAACTCATTACAGAAACAATTCTGTGGCCGAGTCTTTCTCGCAAGCTTCGTAAATACCGTGTGTTTCTGCGAATAGACCGAAAAAAGATGAAAGAAATTACTCTTTTAAGGTTTACAAACTGAGGCACTCAGTATAGATTAGATACACTGTTAATACTACAACAATACAACAATACTACAATACAATGTCATTCGCTGACTTAAAAAAGAATCGTACAACTTCCATCGCTGCTCTCATGAGCGCGGCTGGAAAAACATCGGGTGGTGGAGGTGAAAAGAAGTCCTATACGGACGATCGTTTCTGGTCTCCCGCCGTGGACAAAGCTGGTAATGGTTATGCCGTGATCCGTTTCCTTCCAATTACAAAGGGTGAGGAACTTCCATGGGTCCGTTACTGGGATCATGGCTTCAAAGGCCCATCGGGTCGCTGGTATATCGAGAACTCTCTCACATCAATCGGTCAACCCGATCCTGTGGGTGAACTGAATACCAAACTCTGGAACTCTGGAATTGAGGCTGATAAAGAAACGTGCCGCCTTCAAAAGCGCCGTCTTCATTATGTCGCAAACATCCTTGTGATTTCTGATCCTGCAAATCCTGCCAATGATGGCAAGGTATTCCTCTATAAGTTCGGCAAGAAAATCTTTGATAAGATGCTAGACCTTATGCAACCTCAGTTTCAAGATGAAAAGCCAGTGAATCCATTTGATTTCTGGGATGGCGCAGACTTCAAGTTAAAGATTCGTAATGTCGAAGGCTATCGCAACTATGATAAGTCCGAGTTTGCGGCTCCTTCACCTTTTCTGAATGGTGATGACGAGAAGCTAAATGCAGTCTATGAAAAACAATACTCCTTGAAGGAGTTTGTTGATCCAAAGAACTACAAGTCCTATGCTGATCTAAAGCGTAAACTGATGGAAGTTCTGGGTGATGCAAATCAGGTTCATTCGACTGCAGAGTCAATTGATCTTGATAATACAGCCTCGGGTCCTCGCTATGCCGAGACTCCCGCGGCGGTACGTGCACCCTTTAAGCCCGTTGAGGCGGGTAGCGATGATGATTCAGGTAAAGAGGAAGATACCCTCAGCTACTTCGCAAAGCTAGCGAAGGAAGATTAATCCGAGATTCATTCACTATATAATGCAAAAGGAGGCTCTCGAAAGGGAGCCTCTTTTTTTAGTGTCCCGTCGACCTATAACCAAAAGACTCTTCTGTTTTATTCGGATGATTCGATTGCTGAATTGTAACGCTGCTATTGTTGTTAGAAACTGTATTTTTATTCACTACAGGAGCTATCGCAACAGAGCCTCCAGAAGCAGCATTCTCTCTCATTTCTTTTGTACTGTTTGTGAATGCAGAAATGTCAGCTCCGGCCGATGAAACGAGAGCTGGCCCAATTGCAGCTCCGGCGGGATTTGTTGTCATTCTGTAGCTATCCAGCATCGCTTTACCGAAATCGCCAAATGGATCTGATCCAAAAACATTTAGGAGAGGATTGCTTTCTTGGCCAGCAGATGCTGCGTCCGTTTTCTTCTTCAGTTCTTTTGCTGCTGCTTTTGTTGCAGTTGTTTCGCCTGCTGCAGCAATGATGCTCTTCGTATCCGTCTGAACCTCTCCTCCAGTCTCTGTATGTGTACCACCCAGCGCTCTAGAAAAACTAAAATCACGCATACTCTTTGCGATTGAATCGAGCCCAAGGCCTTCCGCCACACTCGCAAGAAGATTTTTAGGTATATCAAGCACGGCTGTAGCAAATGTTTTAAGCATTCCTCTGAAAATTTCCGTTATAACTCCGAGAATGTCACCCTCTTTAAATTCCCTTGAAATATCGGTAAACGTGTCAAAAATATTTCCAAAAAATTGCTCGAACAGATCTTTGGCCGCTTTAGCAAGTCTATGAATGGTTTCGCCGATAATATCGCTAAAGCTAAATGAATCAAGGAACTTTTCCACCTCTTCAAATCCAAGTGCTCCGGCAACCCAAGAAATGGCATCTTTTATAAAATCAGCCAGATCACCAGTAAAGAAATTTACAAAGCTGATAACACCAGCCTCAAGCCCTGCCCAAATATCGCCAGTCTTTTTAAATACGTCAAGTCCATCTATAATAGCAAACACTACTGCCAGTGGTCTAAGAAGAAGGCCAGCAAATCTTGCAAGTGCTGCTCCGATTTTAAAAGCAATTCCACCTACAGCTTTTACAAATTTAACAAGTTTGCCAAAATATGTCTGCATTTGTTTAATCCGAGGAAAGAGTTCTTTTAAGGCCATCATTTCATCTCCTCTCATTAATAAAAATACGGAAGCTCGAATTGTTCTTCCAATCTTTGTAAAAAAATTACGCAGGAAATCTAATGACTGGACAACGGGTTCAAACATCCCGCCGGATCCAGCAATTCCAAGTATTCTGGCTAATTTATTAATACCCAGCGCCTCCATTAAAATGTTTTTAATTTTGCCTAATATGCCGAACAATGTTTTATCCAAAACCTTTCTAATGCCAACGACAAATCCGGCAAATGAACCCATAATAGCAGCGCCAATACCTAAAAGTATTTCCCAAAATCCAAGACCGCCTTCTAGATGTTTATCGTCTTCGACAACACTTCTTCCTTCTTTTTTATTCTTTTCACCCTCGCGGCGGGCTTCCTCATTCTTTAAAGCCTCAGATTTGTTCAAGTCAAACGTATCGCTCATTACCTGGCTTATAGCATTCAACGCAGCCACTGATTTGAGCGTATCTTCTGCAATGAGCTTTAACACACCTAGAACCGTATTTGGACCACTCTCTTTATCATTTTCCGCACTTGAAATATCCTGTTCAACCAAAGATTTAAGGCTCGCCGCGGACTCAAGGGACAGTACAGACATATGCATCATATGCGCACTAATCTTATCAAGAGCCTCGTTCGAGACCATGAGCTCTAGGAGTATGTCCTTGAATGTTTCGTTTTTGTCTTTTGCTTCAGCCATGATGGTATGTTTCTTTACTTAGATGTAGTTCTCTTTCGAGCCTTTTCGTTTTCTTCTTTCACATGATCGACTAAGAGAGCTACGTAGATTTCCCTCTCCCACGGCAACATCGTGTTTAATTCCGATAAACTGTATTTGTGATGTTGCATAAGGGCGAAATTAGTCTGATAATGATTCATCAAACTGTCGTGGGAGAGGGCGATGAGAAAAAACTTTGAATTCCTCTGATCAATAGTGAATTTTTAGCTTTGCAGTGTGCGCATTCAAACTCAACGTTATGCTCTAATTTAGGCATTGCTTCGATGAATTCTTGAATCTTTTTAAATTGATTCTGATTCAATGACTCGAGGAACTCATGCAATTCTGCTTTGGTTTGATCCTTTGCGGGATAGACTCTCTTATTATCAAAGATGGATTCAATACAACCAGCAATAATGTTAAAGGCCAATTCGGCTTTATTTGTTTTCTCCGAATCGCCCTCATCACTAAACTCAGCCACCAAATCAACCTTGGGCCAATTCATTGTGATACCAATTGTGTCGGTCAGTTGAATTGTACCGGAAGGAAGATTCTTTACATCGATCTTAATTTCATCTAAATTTACATCAACCCGAGTGTTCTTTTCGCAGCTGGTACATTTTAGGTTTAGCTTTGAGATTTCTCCCACAGATTTTGCACGGAGGCGAAGGAACATATACTCAAGATCAAAAATAGGTAGTTCACCTGGATCAACCTTATTGTATGTGCATGCTGAAATTGTATCCTTGACTGCCTGCATGATTTGCTTCGAATCCGCAGACTCAAGTGCAATCATGAGCATCTTTTCTTCCTTGACAAGATAGGGACGGTAAAAAACCTTCTTTCCAGTGGAAGGAAGCTTTGTTTCATATTTTGGTGTTTCAATAATCGGTAGTGGCATATAGGTATGATTTAGTTGTTAATATCAATCGAAAATTAGAATTATGGACCTGTATAAATGATCGTATCATTTGGTCCTGCCGATGCATCGCCAGATGCCGAACCCTCAAAAGTAACTGTAGTTTCGCGCTTAATGGCTGGAGCGGCTCTTTCAGTTGGAATACTGTCCACGAAGAAGTTTTCATAGGCCATGGTTACGGAAAACTTTTGAACTGAATTTTCCACGGTATTGTCGAGTGCAATCGAGTTAAATGTAACTGGAAATGCATTGTGCAGGACCACAGTGTAGATGGGAAGATTTTTCTTATTTAACTGAGATATTTTAACATCAACCGCGAAGTCTTTAAGATAATTAAGGCGGTAATTATTAAATCCCATAATCTCTTCGGACCACTTATCAAAAATTTTCTTCATGTAATAATCACCCGTGAGAAGAAAGGTAAAATTAATCTCATCATTAAAGAAACTATAGGGCCGTTTTACCGAGTGTTTTTCTAATTGATAATCCAGAGTCATAATCTGTCTTCCGGGCAATGAGCAGGATTCGCACAGAATTGTAATGTCTCGATAATCGTTAATTAGATTCTTTGCATTGAATGTCCCTGAAAGAGCAGATGTGACAATATTGCGAAAATCTAAATTAAACAGAGACTGCTTTGGCGGAGAAAAGTTCACCGTGAACCGATTTTCATGAGCAACTCCACCATGTTTAATGAGTGAAGTCTTTAAATTGTCGATCGATTTACCAAGAAGATTGTCGAGCAGTGTTGCCATTTAGATCAAATTTTTTGAAATTGTTTACGTGATTCGAGCCATACCTTATTCTTCGTGGCACCTCTAAAGTGTTCCGTCGGAAGAAAGATTGCAGTTTCCCATTCTGTAGCAAATACCTGAGAAGCCCGTGTCTTCATGTGGCTCTTTAAATAATGCTTTAAACATGGTGCAAATTCACGAAGTCTCTTTGCCGAAGCAAGAAGGCTATAACGAACCTTTAACCGAGTCTTTTCTGTGAGTTTATCATCCGAGATTGTTCCCATCAATTTATCCAGAAACCTTGCGCGAATTTTTGGATGTAGATAGTGAAGATTCAGACCCAGGAACCCGCCTTCTGCTGGCTGAATGATTAGCACCAAAGGAAACCGGTCGTAATAGGGTAATTCTTTCTTTAGCTTTGGGTCATACACAAACATGTACATTGATCCCCATATCGGCATTGATCGAACCGTTAAGTTCTCATCTTTTAACAGAGTCACTCTGTTAATTTTGCCATTCAGTTCTTTGACTCTTTGAGTGAACCATTCCCGAGCCTGGGCGGAACGCCTTTCAAAGCCCGTCGTGGTGAACTCCTTGTCAAGAGTGGTGAAGAGTGAAACTGCCATAGATCATCTATTTATATCACAATTCTAAAGGATCTTCATACCCAGTTTCCTTAACATGTTTTCATCCCAGATTTCAAAGATCCAACCTCGATCCGCAGCATATTCAGTGGCCGCCTCCCACTTCGAGATGTTCTTAGCATAGGTCATAACTTCTGTAATGTACCTGCGCGTCTTTCTTCCAGTGTTCTTGGGTGGACTCACTTCCTTTGATGGCTTCACCTCGATTAACATAATGCGGCCGTCCGTAAATTCAAACTTGACATCCACAAAGTACCTATGGATTCGACCATCCGTTTTGCAGCGATAGGGTATTACAACCTCCTCGGATGACCACGATACAACAAAGGATTGCTCATCCAGCCACCGAAAAAGCTGCCGCTCCCAAAGTGAACGATAGACAATGCCAATCACGTCGCCTTTATACTTACTTGGGTTCTTTGGACTGAATCGACCTCGGTATGCCATATAAATAGTTAAAATACTATTTATGGCATCACCAAAATTTAACGAGCTTAATCAGTCTTTTGCGGATCTTGGCATTACAGACCAAAATCTAAATTTTAATGAATCATTTCAAACTGGTGGGTCTGTTAACAACGGCACTGATGTTGCTATCGGTGGTTTCACCTTTAATCAGCCTCAATTTATAGCATCAAACCTTAGTTTATTGGCGATTGCTGAAGATCCAGACGACTATGAAGCAGCTGAACTTAACCCTTCTATTAAAAACAACCTTGCGGACGCCTTAGAAGAAACAAAAATTTCACCTGCATCAAAAATCAGGGCTTCAATTGCAACCGTGCAGTCAAAATCAGCTGCGCCGCTGCGTTTTCCCGCAAACCTAGGGAACGGAACAGCTGGAAATATATTCCCATTTATTCAGTTTGTTGCTAATTTAAAGAAAGAAGGCAATTATGCTGTGTTTCTTCCAATTCCCTCTGGACTCACCTTTTCGGACAATATGCAGTATTCTTCTATTGATCTTGGAATTATAGGTAACATTGTTTCAAAGGCTGTTGGATCAGCAGTCAACCAAAGCAATCTTTTTTCGGGTACTGGAGCCGGAATTGGCGCGGGAGTAGGAACAATCGTAAATCAAATAAAAAGCACAAATGCTGCAGCAGCGTTATCAATTGCGACTAAATTTGTAGGAGCCGACAATCTTTCAAATGCTATAGATTTTGGAGCTAGGCAGGTGATTGCTCCAAATACAAATACAGCATTTCAAAATAGTGGAATCCGGCAGTTTCAGTTTTCATTTAAAATGATGCCAAAGGATAAAAAAGAGGCGGATACAATTAGTCAAATCGTAAGGCTGTTTCGCGAAAATATGTATCCAGAGGCAAATGATTTGATTTTAACATATCCTCCAGTATGGAATATAGATTTTTTTAATGGTCATGACCCTAAACCAAATACAAAACTTCCAGGAATACACACCTGCTATCTTATAGCAATGAGCGCGGTATATAACAGCAGTGGTAATATGTTTCATGCGGATGGACATCCGGTCGAAACAGATATTCAGTTAACATTTGAAGAAACCAGAGCGCTTACTCTTGATGATATTAAATCTTTATCCGAGGGCAGAAACGCCTAATCTATTCTTATGCCATTCTTTCAACAGTTTCCCAAGATAGCATACGATTTCGGCTCCAACGGTATTGATTCGAATATCGTCGATTTGTTTAGATTTGTAAAGGCGAATGAACAATATTTTAATGAAATTGCAACGTATATCGATTATCAGGTTAGAGACGGCGAACGTCCTGACATTGTCTCTGATTCGCTTTATGGCACACCGGAATATTACTGGGTATTTTTTCTCATAAACGAACATCTAAAGAATGGAATTTCGGGGTGGCCAATGCCCGAGCAGGAATTGATCGAATATATTGCTGAAGAGTATCCTGGAACAACGATTGAAACTCGGCCATATATTGCTCGAGATGGCGACGGTTTAATTGTAGATCAGCCAAATTCGCTGTCCAATCGATTTTTATTTGCTGAGACAATTTTTGGAAGTACCTCGAGTGCACGTGGAATTGTAATAGGCAAAAATATTCAGCAAAGCCAACTTCAGGCAGTTACTCTTGCTCAATCTCGCCTTACCGTTGCTGCACCGGTTGCACTAACCGCTGGTTCCTTTGTTGTAGGAGCCAATTATAAAATTGTAACAGTTGGAAATACAACATTTCCTGGAGCTGCAACAAACACAGTTGGCTCTGTTTTTACGGCGACTGGAGTTGGTACTGGTACTGGAACCGCTCATCCCACCTATACTGTGGGAGAAAGTATTTCAATGACTCTGCCAAATGGAACAATTCGATCCGCTCTTATTTTTGAAGTTGAATCACAAACAAGTCTTATTGTTGGATATGTATCTGGAGATTTTACAGTAGGTCTGTCACTTATTGGTGCTATATCTAAATGTTCCAGAGCGCATGTATCAATTACTCAAGTTGAGAGGCTGTTTCAAGATACTGAAATAATCACCGGGCAGACTTCAGGTGATAGTGTTACATCATTTAAGGTTTATAATTCTCCGGATGCTCCGCATCACTATTTAAATAGTGAGGGGTTAATATCATATAATAGTGTGCACGTTGACGAACAGGGGGTAAATGATCTTGGACCAGGAAATCAAGCAGGAACAGCCGATGCCGATCTTACGGCAGTTTCGAACCGAGCATATGAAATTGAAGTAAACGAACAAAGATCGAGAATTCGAATCATTCACCCTGATTACATCTATAAGTTTGTTCAATTATATTATAGTCTAATTAATAAGAATGCGTCATGAGTAAGACGGCAAATTTAGAAAATTTACTTGGCGATAATCTTCATATTCCAGAAGCATATCGGGTCACAAGTATTGTTTTAGAAAATCATATGGGCATGACATACGATTTAAATACTTTAAAAACCGATTTTTCAATTACCGAGAGCATATATCATGCAGGCCTGATTCTTTCGATTAATATAAAAGATTCTATTAATTTTTTTGAAATTGGCCAGTTAACAGGTCAGGAGACTATTACAGTAAATCTAACACAGGGGGCAGAGCCTGAACCCGATGCAGAGACCGCAGGCACAAAACCGGCAGATTCTGCTTCTAGAGAAAAACCTAAACCTAAAACAATAAGCAGAATGTTTTTTGTCACTGAGTATCCTCTTTATGGAAAAATGGAGAATAGAACTGAGGTTTATACTATAAAGGGCGTATCGCGGCATATTTACTTATCAAAACTTAAAAGGATTTCAAGGGCATTTACTGGGACAATGGCTAAATTTATTAAGGATACTTTAACCGAGGATTTAGGAGTAAAGGAATCAGATATTGTTCAAAGTGCACAATCTTCGCCATTAGTTTCATTTATTGTTCCAAATCTAAATCCAATAGACGCTATTCTGTGGGTCCTTCGGCGTTGTTATGATTCACACGGAAGCCCATGGTATTGCTATGAAACTCTTGACGGAAAAATTCATATTGAATCTCATACAGATATGAATGCGAAGGCAAAGGAGAACAACATTAGAGAATACACCGACGGTCAGTTTTTTCAATACAGAGTTGGAACCGCAGAGGATTTTAAACAAAGAAAGAGCCGCATTTTAAATTTAGCTTCAAATATTGGAATATCAAAATATCTGTCTAGCATAAATGGAGCCTATGCTTCAAAATCCGTTTATGTGAATATTTCGTCAAAGAAAATTGAAACTCTTGATTTTAATTATGGTGTGGAGTTTCCAAATATGGCAAAAATCGGAACAAATTCACCTCTTTCTCATGCATTTTTCCCTGAAGCACGTGGAGTAGTTGACAAAGCCTCAAAAACGGATGTAACTACTGATAAATTTAATTTAAGAAAAAATCCATTTAATAAAGCCGAAATAGCTAACACGATACGGGCATTTGAATCAATCAGTGCACAAATAAATGCCGGTGGATTAACACTTTCGCAGTTCAGTGATGCAAATGTTAATTACATTTCGTTAAACGGAAAATCACTCGGAAGTAATAATAACTACCATAGTGCAACAAGAAATAAATCTATAAATGTTGCAAATTCAGTGAATGAAAATATGCAGTTTATCTCTCATGACTTTACTATTACTGGAGATTTGGATTTTCATTCGGGTAAAATCGTTAAATTACAATTGAGATCGACGTTTAAGCCAACAAACGAATTGGATAAAAAAGACGACGTCGAAAATCAAAAAATGTTTAGCGGATACTATTTAATAACTTCGGTTATTCATAAATTTGAAAAACAGTATTATTGCGATGTCCGCGCAAATACCGATGCATATTCAACTGAGGTTTTTAAATGAGCTATTCTCACGACAGTTTTATAGGTGGTGTTTTTTCCTGGTTCACTGGAGTCGTGGAGGATGTGAATGATCCATTGCAGATGGGACGCATAAAAGTGCGTTGCATTGGTTATCATACGGATGATCGAGGTCTTATTAAAACGGAAAACTTACCTTGGGCGTCGGTTATGACCCCTGTAAACTCTGCATCAATGTCAGGAATTGGAATGTCCGCAACAGGAGTATTACCCGGTTCTTGGGTGATTGGTTTTTTCCGTGATGGTCCATCCGCTCAGGATCCTATTGTTCTTGGAACAATTCCATCAATGACGGAACAACAGCCAGATAAAACAAAAGGATTTTCCGATCCGGCTGGAAACTATCCTCTTCCAGCTAAACTAGGAACTCCTGATACTCCGCTTGAGGCGAGAACACAATTTGCTCAATCAGAGGCATATAAGTCCAGAGAGAAATATTTAGGCACAGACATTCCAGTTGCTCAACGCCCTCCCATGACAGGACAGGCGTCAGAACCAGAAGCATACAAAATGACCAATTGGAATATCGCTGATACCGTAAAACCAGAATATCCTAAAAATCACGTTTTTAAAAGTGAATCTGGCCATGTTTTTGAAGTTGATGATACACCGGGCCATGAACGATTACTCGATTATCATAAATCAGGAACATATACAGAAATTGATAAGAAGGGAAATAAAATAACAACGGTCGTTGGATCTAATCAAACAGTAATTATCGGCGATGATTACATACACGTAAGAGCTTCGTCAACTGATGGCGGAGGCAAAGGTAATGTTAACATGACAATTGATGGCAATCTCAGGCAGTACGTTGGAGGAAATTATCATCTTGAGGTAAAGGGCGATAAAACCGAATATATTCATGGTCATCGCCAATCAAAGGTAGAGCAGTCTGATCACATTGATGCGGAGCGTGGTATAAATTCATCAAAGACAATTGCAAATACTCACACTGATAAACTTAAATCAAATGGAAATTTAGCCGCAAACAATACGGATGGCACAATTGTGAGTCTCACATCCAATGGAATCAATTTAAACTATGCAACAATAGATCTAAATGGATCTGTCAGATGCGGAAATGGCGCATCTGGAACTGTGACATGTGGTAACAGTATTGTTCAAATTACGAACGGCATCATTACCGGAATTACACCAATATAGGAAACATAAATTATGACAAACGCATCAAATAATCCGATTGATCAGATTACTAAAATAGCCGATAAAGTTGCAGAAATTCCAGACTGCAGTGCACTCGAGGAACTCATAAAAGACATTCAGGCGATGATTAAACTACAGCTTGAAACAATGTTAGAAGAACTTGCCCGTCAGGCTGAAATTGCAATTCCCCCAACGAATCTTAAAAAGCTAATTAAGTGGGCAAAAAAGATTGCTGGCGGAGCGTATGCCAAGTATATAGCACTGGTTGAATTATACGCAAAGACAGTTGCTGCTTTTACAAAACTACTCAATGCAATACAGGAAAAGCTGGCCAAATTAGACTGTCGAAATATAAAACTGCCGACGCTGGATAGCATTATTCCGTCGATACCACAAACTGGTATTTTTCTTCAGGTACAGAAGGCATGGTCCATAGCACAACTAGTACAATCTCCCGGAGCGCTTCTGTCAAATGCTGGATCTCTTCTTGATAACGCACAGGCCGCGGCCACGGCACTTGACGTAAATTTAACAACGAATACAACAGCATCGGCGACCCTGACTGGCCAGGTAACCCCAGCAAATACAAGTGCTACTGGCTTTGTCGCAGCGCCAACTAAAGTCTAGACAATTCATATAAATAGAGTACACTCTTCATGGCAAATTCTGTTCAAACCTTCTCGGATTATAATACATCAGGCCAGAAAACATCTGTCGTTTCGAGTGGCCGTCTGTATTCCGATCTTGATCTGTCATTGGCTCTTCATCCTATTTTTCATGATATTATGCCTTTAACAGATACAGCTGCTGTTATTAACGCAGTTAGAAATTTAATATCAACTAATTTTCATGAAAGACCATTCCGGCCGAATCTTGGATCAAATCTGAGTAATCTTCTCTTTGAACCCGCCGATGTTATTACGATCATTCTACTCAGGCAGTCTATTCTTGGAGTCCTTCGAGAAAATGAACCTCGAATTGATTCAATTAATGTAGAGATCATTGATGATTCCGATAATAATCGATATCATGTAAATTTATCATTTCGAGTGATTTCTCCAAACCTTGAAGTAAATATCACACTCTTTCTTTCCCGGCTCCGTTAATTTAATTTTTGCCATATGTCTTCATTCAACGTCTCTGAACTTGATTTTGCCACAATCAAGGATTCAATCAAGGCTCATTTTCGGTCGCAATCAAAATACAACGATTGGGATTTTAATGGCTCGGGCCTTTCCGTTCTTCTCGATGTGCTCGCATATAATACTCACTACAATGCAATGGTGGCGCATCTCTCTTTGAATGAGACGTTTTTAGATTCGGCTCAGATTCGTGGAAATGTAGTCTCTCATGCAAAACTCTTGGGGTATGTTCCGAGATCATTGTCATCATCAAAGGCGGTCATTAATGTTGTTGTCACTCCGGGTGCAACTGTTGCAAATCAGGCAACAATCCTACGAGGGACTCGGTTTTCTACAGTAGTAGATCAAGTTCGTTATTATTTTGTTGCTCTTGAATCTCATCTTGCGCCGGTGAGTGGAGGTAAATATACCTTTACGAATATTCCGGTCCGTCAGGGTACGCTCAAGAGAATGATCTATCGAGTTGATACCTCACTTGGAAATCAAAAATTTGAAATTCCAGATGCGAACATTGATACAAGCACAATGCGCGTGAGGTTAAAGGCGAATACCGAATCCGATTCATATTCGATCTATACGCAATTTACATCACTTGTAAATATCGACGAGAATTCTCAGATTTATTATCTGCAGGAAACTCCTCAGGGACTCTATGAAATTTACTTTGGAGACGGTATTCTGGGTAAGATGCCAACCTCAGATAACATTGTTGAGATCGAATACGTCTATACGGATGGAACTGTTGCGGACGGAGCCAGTCTGTTTACTTCTGTTGATACCATTTCAGGTTACAGTAATATTGCGGTTACTGTTGCAACAAACTCATATGGCGGCGGAGTTCGTGAATCAATTGAATCAATTCGCTATAATGCACCTCTTACCTTTACTGCACAAAATCGAGCGGTCACGGCGGATGACTATCGTGCAATTATTTTAAAGAATGTGGCAAACGTTGAGGCAATTTCAGTATGGGGTGGAGAAGATAATACTGTTCCAGATTTTGGAAAAGTTTATATTTCTGTGAAACCTATTGGAGCAGAAACTCTCACAGGCGCGGAGAAAACTACAATTCTATCTTCTGTTCTTGCGGGTAAGAATGTAGTCTCAATTACTCCTATTTTAGTCGATCCCGAGTATACCTATCTTGAGCTGGATGTATTTTTTAAATACAATGCTAATTTGACAGATAGAGCTCTTGTTGAACTGCAAACATTGGTACGTGAGGCGGTGATTGCGTATAATGATGATGATCTTTTAAAATTCGATGGAGTGTTTCGTCATTCAAAACTTTTAAGAGAGATTGATAATGCGGAACCGTCCATCCTGAATTCCACAATTCGCGTCTTCATGTATAAAGAAGCCACTCCATCCAATACAAATAACAATTACTTTGATTTAAATTTTTCAGGTCCGATTTATCAGAGTTCTTCCGATTCATTTGTACTCTCAACAAATGCTTTTTTAGTGGGTGGCATTGAACATTATTTTAGAGATTTTGTGGTTGAAGGATCATACAATAGAAAAATATTCATGTGTAAGCTTGTAAACGGAACTGTTGAAAAGGTGAAGGAAGTCGGAATGTTATATGCAGCAACAGGCAATATTACGATTTCAGGATTTATAGTAGATCCGCCTGCGGGTGGCGGAGCGTCTCCGGCAATTCGGTTTACCGTGATTCCGAACTCGAACGACATTGCTCCAAAAAGAAACCAGCTCCTCTCAATTGATTTGCAGGAAGTCGTAGTAGTCGGCGAAAATGATACGATTGCGGTTGCTGGTTCTTCGGGCGCTGTGATCTATACAACGACGGCACGTCACCGGTAATTTTTTATATGGCGTATTCAATTGAAACTCTTGCAAGCACTCGTCGGAAAAGAAAAGAGACTTCTCGCGTAGAATCCTTAATTCCTTCGGGTCTTCGTGATAAGTCAGCAGCGCTTATTGAGCTGCTAAAGAGTTATTATGACTACATGAATTTGTCCGGGAATCCGAGCTATGAGATTAATTCGATTAACAATTCTCGTGATATTGACCTTGTTGATGAAAAATATCTGGCCCTTTTACAAAAAGAAATTGCAGCGGCAATTCCTAAAAACGTACAGATTGACAAGGTAAAACTATACAAAAGCCTACTCCAGTATTATTCTGTGAGAGGCTCAGTTGATTCCATTCGCCTATTTTTTAAAATCCTTTTTCAGGATAATGTACAGGTATATTATCCTCGCGAGGATATGCTGATACCATCTTCTGGTAATTGGGATGAAACCGCGGAGAGGCCAAAATTTGTTGGTAATACTCTTGTGGGATCTCAGGGCATTCAAGGAGTACAAGCAATTCAAGGTGTAACTCAGGGCGTTCAGGGCATTCAGCAAGTCACGGGCGTTCAAGGTGTTCAATTCGTTCAGGGCGTAGCTCAAGGTGTACAGGGCATTCAATTTATTCAAAGCATTCAAGGCATCTCAGATAGAATTCAGGGCGTACAAGGCGTGACTCAAGGTGTACAAGGTATTCAATTTATTCAAGGTGTACAAGGTATTCAATTTATTCAAGCTGTGACTCAGGGTGTACAAGGCATTCAAGGCATTCAAGGTGTACAGGGTGTGACCGCGGCTGATGCACCTCTTCCGGGTGGTTATGTTGATAACAAAGGATTTCTTTCGGATACAATAAAGCTTCAGGATTCGTATTTTTATCAGCAATTTTCCTATGTAATTCAGACGGGCAATAATACGGATACTTGGAAAAACGAATTTAATCGTTTGGTCCATCCTGCTGGATTTATTTTCTTTGGTCAGATCGTTATCTTTATTGAAAACGTAAATGCCTTTCCAGTTGATATTATCCAGGATCTAGATTTATGGTTATCCGGTAAACAATATGTGAATGGTATCCTGGTCGATCTTACGCTTGAAGATTTAAACATTAAACTGTTAGATATTATTGACGGAAGAGACGATGTTCGAATCTATAGTTCGATGCATACTCACCAGCCCGGGTTAATTTCAGACGAGGATTTGCCAGTACCGATTTTTGTTGGGTTTGCCGAGAGTATTACTGATGGTCTTTCCGGCGAGCCATTCAGCAGAAAAGAACGCTGTGTTGCGGCAACAACGGCGAATATTACTCTAAGTGCACCTCAGACAATTGACGGTCTTGCCGTGATTGCAGGAGACCGGGTCTTAGTAAAGAATCAAACAACCACCTCTCAGAATGGTATCTATCAGGTGAACGCCGGAGCATGGACTCGTACTACCGATGCTGATACTCGTGATGAACTGGTTTCAGCATTCGTGTTTATTCCTCATGGATCCACTCAGAATCGAAATACTGCATGGGTATGTACCATTGAGGCTGGTACCATTGGCACTGCCACAATGGTCTGGAATGAGTCTTTTGTGGTGCCTCAGGCGATGATTCCTTTTCCAAAGAAGAACGATGGCACCGCATATCTTCGGAGTCTCTTTACTGCTGCCAGTACGCGCAGTCCTCATAAGCTTGGTGTAGTCACTGCGGTTTATGATTCAACAGTATTCAAGGGCACTCACTTTACTCTTCTCTTTGATCAAATACCCATTGTTTCGGCCAATTCTGCACATCCTGAAATGCTAGTAAAGAGGTACCAGAGTATTGGTCACTTCTTTGATCCAGGCACTGAAATGCACACTTATGCAAATTATACGATCGAACAAGCCGACTCAAATGATATAAATAACCAAATACCTTGGGGTAACGTAGGTTCTCTCATTACTCTCTCTAATATCTAAAGACCCTCACTATGGCTGCTATCATCACTTCTCTTTTTCGGACGCTCAACGCAAATAACTTCAAGGACTCCGTCGCGGATCTTGCAAATAGCTATTATCTATTCGTAGGTAGATCAGATGCGTGGTCAGCCAATCTCGCAACCACAACCGATTCGGAAGCACCTACACCTCTCGACAGTCTCGTTGAAATCAATGACGCATATCAGAATATGTCGGCATTAAAGAAAATCGCCTCGGGGGACGTCACAAACGTCATGCCCCGCCATGCTTCTGTTTCAAATGTTGATGTTTCACTCACGTGGGTATCAGGAGCCACATATGTTGCATGGGATGATCAAGACCCTGACATCTATTCGAAGCCATACTACATTATTACCGACGAATACAAGGTCTATAAGTGCATTAAGGCTGGTGCAGGAACAAGCACAAATAAACCCGTCGATACCGCAACAGTTGCACCCGTTCTGTTGGGTGATGGATATCTCTGGAAATACATGTACACCGTGGCCACGGTGGACGCCACAAAGTTTCTTACTAATTTCTATATTCCAGTCAAAACGGTGGCACTTCCGGTTGTCACAACATCGTCAACGGTTGGTTCGGTGACGACCGTGGTAAAGACCGTTGGAGTTGCAGAAGATCTAAGCGAGGCGGATCAAACGCAATACGCAAATCAAAATGCAAATATTGCAGCTCTTAAAGGTAAAATTTATCGTTATGTCGTTACGAGTGGTGGAACAGGGTATGCAACTGTTCCAACCGTAACGGTAGTGGGTGATGGAACTGGAGCTCTTGCAACAGCAACAATCGCGGGTGGTGTTGTAACAGGTGTAACGGTTACGACAACTGGTTCGGGCTTTAATACAAATGCCGGTTCTAACTACAGTGTTGCAAATGTAACACTGAGTGGTGGTGGTTTTTCAGCTGCGGCCACAGTCAGAGCTGTTCTTTCTCCTGCAAATGGTCACGGATCAAATCCAGTTGAAGAACTTGGTGGATTTTATAGCGGTTTGAGCATAAGCCTGACGGGTGCGGAAGGTACTGATTTTATTATTAATAACTCGTTTCGGCAATTGGGAATTGTCAAAAATCCATTTAATTACGGAACTACAACAGTTGCAACAGCATCAACGCTAAAGGCTCTGAAAGGCATGACTCTGACGGGTTCTTCTGCACTGGTGATTGGTAATTATTTTACGGGTGGAACAAGTGGAGCCGTTGCATATCTTGATTCGTGGGATAGTGCAACTGGTGTTGTTCGCTATCACCAAAATGATAAAACTGGATATGGCACTTTTGTAACTGCCGAAACAATTACGGGACAGAGCAGCGTTGGAACTGGAGTCATTGCCTCATTGCAGAATCCGGAAGTAGATAGATTCTCTGGAAAAATCATCTTTGTCGAAAATCGAGCACCAATCAACCGGTCTGCCTCGCAGATTGAAGATATCAAGGTTATCACTGAATTTTAATATTTCCGAATATGCCAATTAAAACATACAATGTTGCGCCTTATTATGATGATTATGATGAGACAAAAAACTATCAAAGGATTTTGTTTCGTCCAGGCGTCTCTGTACAAACTCGAGAACTGACTCAGCTTCAGACCGCGCTTCAGGCTCAGATTGATCGATTTGGTCGGCATATTTTTAAGGATGGTTCTGCTGCGATTGGCGGTCTTGCATCTTTGGATAGTGGATTTGCATATATTAAATGCGAAACTACATTTACAAATGCTGGTGCATCATACACATCCGACACAGCTGGAAGACGAGAGGCAGTCATTGGTAAAGTTATCACGGGCGGAACGAGCGGTGTTACTGCAACAGTGCTTGCAGTCACTGCAACAGCATCACCCGATCCTCTTACGCTTTTTGTAAAGTACACAAAGGCGGGAACAAATAATACAACACTCGTTTTTGCTCCGGAAGAAGTTCTGACAGCAAACGATAGTGGCGTTACACTCTTTAAAGTAAAGGCTAGCGCATCTGGTGTTCTTCCGACTGGCCTCGGAACTCGAGTGTCAGTCAATGAAGGCGTGTTCTTCGTTTCGGGTAATTTTGTTTTTACTCCTGCGGCAAGTCTGATTCTGGAAAAATACACTACAAATGTAAATACTCGTGTTGTGTATAAAGTCCTTGAACAGGTTGTCACTTCCTCAACAGATTCAACGCTCACGGATAATGCAGCTGGTTCTCCAAATGCTGCGGCTCCCGGAGCGCATCGTTATCAGATTACTCTGACGTTAGCAAAGGAACCTCTATTACTTTCCTCACGAGTTGAGGCAAATATCATTCAGTTGCTCGTGATTGAGAATGGTGATATCAAGGCAACGGCTCGTACAGAATACTCTGAACTTGGAGATATTCTTGCACAAAGAACATTTGAAGAATCTGGTAATTACACAGTACGCCCCTTTCAGGTGAATGTGCGTGAATTGCGCAACACTGGAAGCAATGGTGGGCGTTATACAACTGCGCAACTCAGAGCACTCTATCCTCTTCAATTAACTACTGATGGCGAAGCTAACACCTTTGGAGATGCTCGTTTGGCAGTCGGCCTTGAACCTTCTGTTGCATATGTAAAGGGATACCGAATTGCAAGTGAATCAACCGTATACGTTGAGGTTGAAAAGGCTCGTGACGACAATTTCTTAAATGCAGCTTCGACTCTCTTACCTCTTGGAAATTATATTTACATTGACACCGTTGTAAGTCTTCCTGACATTGTCAATTTTAGCACGATCAATCTTAGAGATAGCGGTTCAGTTACTCGCGGTACTGCACGTGCAAGAGCAATTGAATATGTAAGTGGAACAGTCAACACTTCAACGGCAATTTATAAACTGTATCTTTTTGATATACAGATGAATGCGGGCTATACGTTTAATGCTGATGCTATTACTCTGCAGCAGACGTTGGCGTCTGGTGCTGCTTTTACAGCAAATGTGGCTGATGCTATATCAAGCGGAGCCCTTCGATCAGGCTTGCAGGACACATCAAACAATTCACTTGTGTTTGCATTGCCAGTAAATACTGTGAAGACGCTTCGCAGTCTTGATTTCATTACAAATGACAATTTATATACAGTAAAGCGTAAATTTGATGCAGTGAGCATTAACGGTAGTTCTGTATGCTCGCTTTCGGCAATTTCAAATGAAACTTTCCAGTCAACAACACCCGCGGATTACATAACAGTAAACGCTACCAGTGGTGCTTTCATTGTACCAACTACAGTTGCTCTTGTAGGAGGCGGATCAAGTGTCACCCTCACATACGGCGTAGCAAGTATAACCGCAAACATTATTGCTCCTACTCGCCGAAATATTGTTGAAAAGACTAAAACTCTCTCAGCAAATACAAATGTTGCCTTTGCAACACCAAACACAGCTGCGGGTAGTTACGACCTTCTTGGAGTAACAGATTTGTTTGAGGTAAGTGCAATCTATATGTCTCCGGCGCTAGGTACAGCGGCAACAACGGCACATCTAAATGTAACGGATCGTTATATTGTTGATAACGGCCAACGTGATAATTTCTATGATCAAGCGCGAATTCAGTTAAAACACAATGTGCCGGCTCCGGTAGGTGCATTACTGGTTGTTTTAAAGAATTTTACTCATGGTGGCGGAGATTATTTCTCAGTAGATTCTTATTCGGGTGTTGATTACGGAGTCATTCCGTCATATCAGTCTTCGAATGGATTTATTCAGCTGCGTGATGCCATCGATTTCAGACCCACAAAGGGAAATGATGGTGCAAATTTTTCAGGAACAAATTCCTCGCTCGTAACACTATTCCAGGCCAATAGTATTATGACCACGGATATTCAGCATTATCTTCCGAGAGTTGATAAGATTTATGTCACTGGAGACGGACAGTTTGGTGTTGCGAAGGGCACTTCTGCTATTAATCCTGTTGCACCCGAAGATCCGAAGGATGCAATGGTTCTTTATATCATTCGTCTTGGTGCGTATACGTTCAGCGATGCGGATACAATTCCCACGATGATCGACAATAAGCGCTATACGATGCGCGATATTGGTAAAATCGAAAAACGAGTCACGAATTTAGAGTATTACACATCTCTCTCATTGCTGGAAAAAGACACGGCAAATACTCAAATCTTTGATGCCACTGGAAATCGGTTTAAAAACGGATTTGTGGTGGATAGCTTCTATGGTTCAAATGTGGGTGCAGTTACAAACAACGACTATAGCGTATCAATGGACCGTTCAGCTGGTCGTCTTCGGCCAATGTACTATGAAGACAATCTTCGCCTGATTTTTAATTCGGCCGATTCATCAAATGTAAGAAAGACCGGATCGCTTTTGACATTAAACTATTATACCGCGAACTATATTTCTCAGCCCTATGCTTCTTATGCAGAGAATGTAAATCCATACATGGTATTTTCCTGGACCGGGGACGTTGTTCTTTCTCCCGGTACGGATGAATGGAAAGAAACACTTCGTGCGCCTGATGTTGTCATCGATCAAACTGGAATTTATGACAGTTTAGTACAAATGGCGGATGCCGCTGGTGCAATTGGT
>Ga0208974_1000088_pt1 | contig 41219 bp, 53 predicted proteins | sample GreLakmeER15MSRF_FD_187699 | JGI IMG/M metagenome (GOLD analysis project Ga0208974, IMG submission 187699) | Freshwater lentic microbial communities from great Laurentian Lakes, MI, USA - Great Lakes metaG ER15MSRF (SPAdes) | ecosystem: Environmental > Aquatic > Freshwater > Lake | place: Great... | reverse complement strand
CTACCTTCATGATCTTTTTGGGTGTGGCAGTGCCATCGCCGTTGTCGTCATAGTAGGCTGAGAACTTGATGGGACTCACGGGATACTTCTCGCCTTTGGGGCCAGTAATAATCTTGTGTCCCACTGTGTAGGCCACAGGACCTTCTAGTGTGTCAACTGTGCCGTTGTCGGTGGCTGTTTCATAACTGATAGGTGTTGGGTGTTTGTAAGTTTCAAATCCGCCTTGGGCAAACCAATTGTCGTCAATCATAGTTCAGGTAGTTCCTCATAGTCAATACTGTCGCTCATTACACCAATAACATAATTAGTGCTTTCGTTCTCCTGCAGTGCAGTTTGTTTCTTGCTGGTGTCAACGTGTTTGTTGAACCACGGAATAGGGGTGCTTCTGGGTGCAGGTTCCAGATACTTGATACCAATTTCGTTGAGTGCGTTTTTGGCAGTGAAGTCCACAAAGTCTCTCAGGATGTTGGCATTGAGTCCAATCACAGGACCGTGCTTGAACAAATAATCTGCCCACTCTTTTTCTTCACGGATCACATCCAGGTACAGTTGATACACTTCGGCTTCGCACTCGACTTTGGCAGCGGCAAAACGTGGATCTTCTTTTACAACTTGATTGATTAAGAACGCAGTCCAATCTTTGTGTAGGATCTCATCTTGCAAGATCAGTTGAATGATGTTTCCGTTGCCAATGAAAATCTTGTTCTCAACCATGGCCAAACTTGTAGCAAATGATACCATAAAGCGGAATGCTTCTAACGCATAAGAGGCATGTAGTGCCAGGTAGATTGCTTTGATATGTTCGTGGTCAGAAACTAAATCAAATCCTAGTTCTTTCTTACAATTCATTCTATGCAACTCATCATAGTACTTGCCTACACTTGATGCCATACCAACAATCTCTTGTGTGTCATGAATGGTGTTGAACACATCCTTGGGCACATTATAGATGTTGCGAATAATGTGACTGTAGCTACGTGAGTGAATGTTGGTCTCAAAGAAACCCCAGTTGTACATCAGACTTTCTAATTCAGGGATTGAACACACAGGGGTAAACACCTGTGTAGGACCGCGACCTTGCAAACTGTCTAGTGCTGTTTGGCGTAGTAGGTTTGATGTGAAGATGTGCTTGACTGTGTCTGACGCATCTTTGAAGTCTTGGCTGTCTTTGGTCAATGAAATTTCTTCAGGAACCCAAAAGAAGCCACGTGCTTCTTGTTCAAACTTTTGTAGTTTGTTGTATTTGACTTCTTCAAAACGTTGAATGGTCACAGGACCAGCTGGGTCCAGAAACATCTTGCGATTCAAGTAGTCTGTTTTTGTTTTTAGATTGTATTGTGCTTTACTCATTGGTGTCCTTACAGTTTACAGCTTTCACAGTCTTCTTCAAGATCAAAGTCAATTTCTTCTAACGGTGCTTCTTCCGCTTTTTGTTTTGATCCTGCTTTGTTGATCAGGCTGTAATAGAATGTTTTCAATCCCCAGTAGTGTGCCTGCATCAGGTTCTTGGCAATCAATGTAGTTGGAACTTTACGATCTGCAAAGTGTGCCGGATTATAGAATGTGTTGGTTGAGATTGACTGATCAATGTAGGCTGCTAGTACTGCCGCTGTCTTCAAGTAGCCGTCACAATCTTTTTGTGCCCACATCTGTTGATATTTGTTTTTCAACTTGTGATACTCAGGCACAACCTGTGTCAAGCTACCTGCTTTGGATTCTTTTACTGAGATCAAGCTCATGGGCATTTCAATGCCGTTGGTCGAGTTGATAACAACTGAACTGGACTCTACGGGAGCAATGGCCATTTGGGTGGCATTGCGTACACCATAACTGCGCATTTCTGCACGTAGGCCTTCCCAGTTCAGTTCAGGAGTAAAGTCTGTGAGTTCATTAACACCGTTGGCCCGTTGTTCCCACGGAAAAATGCCTTGGCCGTAGCGTGTTCGGTCTGAGTCTTTGCAACGACCACGTTCCTTGGCCAGTTCAACTGATGCTTCTGTTAGGTAGTAGGCCTGGTGTTCCATCCACGTCTTGACGTCAGCCAAGGCGTCTCGCTCTCCGTATTTGAATCCACGCTTGGCGTGCCAATAAGCTAAGTTGGTGACTCCAATACCCAATGGGCGTATTTCATCATTTGACAGTTTTGACTGGATGGACAGAAAGTCCTGATAATCAAGAATGTTATTAAGACTGCGATGCAAGATACGGCAAGCACGTCGCATATCTTCTGGGTTACGGAACGCACCCCAGTTGATTGAACCGAGCGTACAAAGTGCAATACGCCCATCAGCATCATCCAAACGCCTAAAAGATTTAGTGGGTAATAGAATTTCACAACATAAGTTACTCTGGTAAATTGTATGATATTCAGGATCAAATGGTCCTTGTTTCATAACATTATCAATGAACACTAGATAGATACGTCCTGTGTCTGTGCGTTCTTTGAGAATGCCGCCTTTGAATACTTCTTCAGCACTCATTGTTTTTGTTCTTAGGTCCTTGCGTTTTTCGTATTCGCAATAGAGCTGTTCAAACCGTTCTGTGTTTGAGTAGAAGGCTTCATATAAATCTGGAACTTCATTTGGATCAAAGAATGTTATTTGTTCTTTGTTTTTAAATCGTCTCCAGAAGAAAGCACTAAGCACAACCCCATAATCCATATGACGGACTCGGGTTTCTTCTGTTCCTTGGTTGTTCTTAAGGACAATAAGATCATCAAACTGATGATGCCAAATAGGGTAAAAAACAGTAGCACTTGCATTACGAATACCTCCTTGACTGCATGAGCGTAGGTCACCAAACCATTTCTTCAAGAAGGGTATCATACCTGTGTGCATAATCTCACCACCTCTGATGGGAGAACCTAACGACCGTAGTCGGCCAATCTCCAATCCAATGCCGGCACGTTTGCTGGCATACTTGGCCATCATCTCACCGCTGGCGAATATGCTATCTAAATCATCATCGCTGCGAATAAGGACGCAACTTGAGAATTGCTTAGTCGGTGTTCCAAGGCCAGCAAGCACAGGTGTTGCCAAGGTAAAAAGTCCGTCCGAAGCCGCTGTGTAATACTCTTTGATGTAGCGCATTCTCGCTGAGTTCGGTTCTTCTGAGTGAAATACAGTAGCGGCCGCGACCATGTATCTAATTTGCGGAGTTTCATATATTTGTTTGGTACTACGGTTCTTGACCAAGTACTTCTCTATTAATTGTTCAATGGCCGCATATGAATATGTTTCATCTTTTGAGTGATCCAACATGTCATTCATGCGGTTCCAGTCATCCTCTGTGTACCAATCCAGCAGTTCAGGAGTGTACAAGCCAGTGGCCACATTGGTCTTTACAATCTCATACAAGTGTGGTGGAGTATAACTGCCGTACACATCTTTGCGCAACATTGATAAACGTTGTTTACCAGCTACGAATTGATAGTTGGTGTGACCCACATCGGGATTTGACTCTACGTCAATAAGGTCAACTATGGCACGTAAGGTAATCTCATCAATTTCCTTGGTGGTGATTCCATCATAAAAATGCAACTGTGCTTTGATCTCTACCATGCTCTGGCTCACGTCTGCAATGCCTGAACATATTTTGGCAATCTGGGTCTGCCATTTTTCCAATGCCAAAGGCTCCCGCTGCCCATGGCGCTTTACAACTGTTATTGTTTTCATTCTACTCCTACTTTATTTGTAGTTTTATTTGGTTTTGTGTTATCTGATGTCGAGTCTTTTTGGGACTCAGGTTGATATTTACGACAGTGTCTCGGTCCCAATTCAATATATATTTCTCTTGGTTTGCCAGGACTAAATTGTCGCTATCCACCTCTACAAGCACCGCATCTTGTAGGTCGGGTCTATCAAGTATTGTTATAGTATACAGGATTCCCAGCCCGCGAGCAAGGCCGCAATACAAGTTGTCATCCAGTAATTGCCAGGGATCTGGCCAATTTGCACGGTCATCCCAGTGCAGGTGATAAGGTGTCCAGGGGGTGTCAAACCACCATGTGTTGATGGCTGTGAGGGTTGCATCAGTGCTCAGGGTTTCGCACTGGCGACGAAGATCGGACCAACTTGCTAGTCGGTCACTAAAGGTTTTATGCCACATCAAGCTAGGTGGGTGATAGAGTAAGTTATTGATCCGGCTGTGCCAGTTGGGGTGGCATCTGTGTACGATACAGTGACTACACTGGAGGCTTCTGCGGCTGACAGCACAAAGCCTGTTGAAGCATTGTCTGAGTAGTCATCAGTGAATGAGAACGTGGTGCCTGACACAATGGTGATTGTGCCTGTGCGATAAGTTGTGCCACGCTTGATAGTGTAGTCCATTCGGAATGCTCGGATACCTGTGGCACTGCTGTCCACAGTGAACAAGGTAGAAGTTGCGGCTGAATCGGCCAAGGTAGATACCACACCAGTGGTGCGCACATACTGACCCAGGTTCAGTTGGTTGGCAATGGTGGTATTGGCCACTCCTGATATCACATAACCAATCTTGCTGGTGTTCATGCCAAATGCAATACTTCCAGTGGTGCCCAGGCTCACGCGAGGATAGGTTGCACTTTGTGCAGTGGTACGTTCAAACATGTCGCCCATGCTGACATTGTTGTCAGTGTCAAAACTGATTACTGGTGTAGTGGCTGTGACAGTGTAGTTGTTGCCCACATCATAGAATATGTTGTAGGCACTAACGTTGAAAGTTGCACCAGTAATCTCAATTCCTTGTCTGTACACATTATCAAAGGTATTGTGTACCATGCGAACGCCTGTGGGACTTTGTCCTGTTATGGGATTGTAGTCTAAAATGATGCCTTGGTACATGGCATCAAAATAACTGTTGCTGATCGTGACACCTTGTGTTGTGGCATCTGCAAATATGCCATAGGTAACTCCAGTGAATCTACAGTTATCAAAATTGATCTGATTGCAAATGTATGTTCCTGGACTTGCAAATTTCACACCGCTGATGCGAGCGTCACTCACTGTGTTAATGTCTGTAGAGGTAGTAAACGGACCGCGAAACGTAACATTAGTAAAGGCAACTTGTGTGGCTGCTTCAACACGCAAAATATTATGAGATTGAGTTGAATCGCTGTCTGAATTCAACGTTTGGAAGCACATGTTTGTTACTTCAATGCTCTGCGGAGCATAGGTAGCACCACTGCTTACCCCGCCAGTTTGTTGTAAATTGTCTGTGGTACGAACAACATATTCAGGTAATCCTTCAGGTACTGGATCCCAGTAACTGGTATTTGAAATAGCTGTTCCTACAGGAACTGCGGCAACAGAGCGGAAATAATAGGCGCCACCTGATCCTGCTGGATAATACACCAACACCCCTGTGTCATAAGGAATAGCATTAGTCCATGTTTCCACGGAAAATTTAATAATACTTGAGTTAGGACCTTCGCCGTACAACTGTGCAAAGGGTGGGATTAAAATAGTGTCAGTAATCAAATATGTGCCAGCGGGGAAAAACAAACTTCTACGAACTTGTGTGTTGAGTTGGCGGCAATACAACTGAAACAGCGCACGATTGATAGCGGCTGTGTCGTCAGTTACTCCGTCGCCAGTGGCACCAAAATCAGTGACTACAGCATAGCTGTCTAGTCTACTCTGCAGACTCTGACTTACAGGCGATCCTGATGTGGCTCCTGTTTGTACATCGTAGCCAGCGGCAGCACCTTTGTAGGTATAGGCTGTGGTAAATTCCAAGATGTCTGAAAACTCTGTCAGGATTTCAGTATTGCCAACAACAGGCGCACCTTCTGTTAGTTCTCCATTGCCAATGAACAATTGTCGTGTGTCTACTGCCCAGCCCAGCTCTGCGCCAGCTAGTGGCTCAGGTAAGTCTTGTGCTAGACCTTTTCGTTGTGTAATTCTAGATATTTGTAAAATGGCCACGGTGCGTCCTCAATAGATCACGTATTTAGCAGATAGAACTGCTCAACCCGGCGCCACCATAAATCTCTATATTTGTCGTACTCACTGCCCTCTAGTACAAACTCTTGATATTCTGGGGGTTTAATGATGTTGAATTGTTCATCTACATCGGGTTTCACGCACATGAGAATCACACCCTTACGTATGCGTGTGCCATGCACTTCATTGTGTGCTTCTGCATAGGCGCACAATTGCACAAAATAGTCCTCAATCCATTCACGACGTTTAGGCTTGTTGCTTTGCTTGTAGTCTAGAATGGCTTCTTCATTCAAATGAATCCCAGCGCCATCTGTTGTGCCTGCATAGATCCCGGGAAAGTATAGTGGAACTTCAATGCCCCAAAATTCATTCACATTCTTCAAACCCTTTTCCACCACTACATGTGCCATGGCATGACTGGCCCAGCTGTAAGGATTTGTAGTGCGTTCTTTGATTTCACCTGTCTTTACATAGTCCTCAAGATAGGTGTGCATGCGTGTGCCGCGGTTGGCAGCTTCGGTGGTGATTTGTTGTGCTTTTTCTGCACCCACGCTGCGTCTCCATCGATTCAGTGCTTCTCGACTTTCTTCGCTTTTGGTCTTGTCAAGTATTGTGGTAACTGAAGGTAAGTTTTTGCCATCTGGTGTGGAGTAAAAACGTTTGCCTTCAACTACTACTCGGGGAATGGGTTGGTAATCAAATTTAGGATTGTACATCAAGTTTCTTAAAGAATGCCACCCGGTGAGTTATTTCTTGAGAGAATTGTTTTTCTATATCAATATCATTGGTCATGATATCTATCAATTCTTTGTCAGGGGCATCTAGTAGATTATACAGTCTTTCGTTGAGCATAGCAAATGATTGGTCAGTCTTTTTGTCAAAATAGGCATTATGGCTTAGAAATTTTAACCATTGTTCATGACTTTCGGGCATGTTCTTTAATTCTTCAATTGTGGAACTTATAAAATTAAAAAGCATTCGAGTCTGATTGGGATATTTCCTAAAGATTTTGTGTTCTAAACAGGTTTGTAAAAATTTAATCAATGTTGCTCGATATCGTATGGGTAGAGCCTCAATGTCAAGATGTTGTGTGCGGTCAATCAAATTAATAGGTTGAATGGGAAATGAATAATGCTGTTGATCAAACCAAGCTGACCAATAGGTCATAAATTCATCAATGTACATGATGTTGTTGAGACTAAACACTGGCGTAATCAAACAACGCCATCTGGGAGTGTATGTTTTCTTTCCAGACACAATACTCAAAGTGTTTTGATGGCTCATCAGTGTGGCCAAGTTGTTTTCAATCTTTTCAAATTTAGCCGGCCAACGTAGATATTGATAATTGTCGCCCACTGAGTCAATGCTTAAATTGATATCTACATCTCTGAACTGTGACATCTTGCTCATGAGATCGTATCCTGGACGTACTGACAGTGCAGTGGTCACACGCAGATGCACACGCGGGGCAATGCCTTGAGCGATCATCCAGTTCAAGAGTTTTTTCATGCCTGGCTGCACAAGACTTTCCCCGCCAATGAAATGCACATAAAAATGCTCTACCTTGGGCAATTTTTCTAATATGGTGGTGGTAATCAATTCCCAGTGTTCTGGACTTGTACTAATATCTATTTCATACTGTTCGCTCACAGGAGTATTGGTTATTCTGGCCCAGGTTGAGCTTTCTGTTTCAGTGCAACTTCTGCAGGCTAGATTACAAAAGTTACTGAATTTGACCCGCAGTTCAAACTCAGGAAGTGTTTGTTTTTCTACAAAACTCTTCAATCTATCTTCAATGTATCCTAGAAATCCATTCACACGCTCGCTAGCACCACCGTGGTCTTCCTCAGACTTACAGCGCCAGCATGCTTCGGGCCATTGTTCATTTAACTGTTGCTCTTTGATATCAGCAAATGGATCAGCGCCTGCACTTGGCACAAATGTTCTGTCGTCAAGACTGCAACAACAGGTTTTAAACACAGGTTCTGAACTGAATTCAGAATAACGTGTGTCTAGTGTGACATAGGGATATATGCACAGTGTGGGATTTTGTTCTGCCCACAACAGGCGTTGGTCTACAGACTTTTTCAGTGTGTCGGTCATACTCTAAAACTTTCTCCGCAACCGCAACGGTCACGTTCATTGGGATTGCGAAATTCAAATCCTTCATTTAGGCCGTTGCGCACAAAGTCCACAGTTACACCTTGCAAATAAGCACAACTCTTGGGATCTACATATATTTGACATCCTGCACATTCAAAACATTGATCTTCTGCTTTGGGTGCGTCAACATATTCCAACACATAAGCCAGTCCTGAACAGCCTGTGGTTCTCACACCCAGTCTGATGCCCACACCGTGCCCGCGACGAGTCAGTGTTTGTTGTATTTTTCTAGCGGCTATTTCAGTTAAGGATACCATGATTTCTTTGAACAATATGTATTGCAAGCAGTCAACTGCTTGCCGGTATCAAATGTATCTATTATACGATTGAACCAGTCAATACCTTTTTCCAAGGTGTTAATTTCCGTTGACCCTTGCAGTTGATGCACATCATTCACATAAGTAGCAGTTGATTTGCTAAAGTTTCCAATAAAACAGCAAGGATCTATTGTGCCATCGGCAGCAATATACATACTTATCGGTCCCCAGTCGTGTAATGCTTTGCATCTGACTTCATTGTGGGGTACTGCTGGTAAATTACGAGCCCCGTGCCGATTGATCCATTCTTTTGTGATTTGGTCTGGATACGTTGTACCGGTGTCTTTTTTAAGTTCGAATACTTTTTGTCCGTTTTGATTGTATACCGGACCCCAGTTTCGACCATGATTTCTCAACTTGAATTTTTCAAAACCCAGTTGTTCACTGCGCCTGCGAGCTTCATCAATTTGATGACGATTGTGATCAAATTCAGTCATGCACCAATCTGCTCGACCTCCTGCGGCAATAAAATATTCTGCGTTACGGATCACTGTTTCGTACAAGGTATTCTGTCTATACAGGTGATGTGTATCTTCTAAGCCGTCAATACAAAACTGTATTTCTACATCGATGGCAGCCAGTTTCTGCCAGAACTCCCGCCCTTGTGCACCCCCATTGGTAAATGCAGTAATGTCCAAGGGCTTTTGTCCTGCACGACCGTGTTGTCTAAACCAGGCCAGAATGTCCGGAGTTTCTGGGTTCATAACCAAATCTCCCAGGTTTCCGTTTATCAACACACAATCCAATTGCGCCACCACAAACTCAGGCACAATTTGTTTGATTTTATCCAGGGAGAGATTCAGTTCTTCATACCCAAAGTTATAAGGAAACCCGTGATAGTTCCGTAAGCACATTGGACATCTGGCATTGCACAATGAACTGATTTCAATTTGTAGCTCTCGTATGTCGTTGATACTAACCATTAATCCTGGCCGCAATATATGTTACAAATATTCAATTGACCATCAGTTCCAAAGGTGTCTATCACACGATTAAACCAGGCAACGTTTTTTTCTAATGTATCTATATTTTCTCTTCGCAACAAAGATAAATCATTTTGATTCCAGTTGTTGCTGGGCTTGGTATAGTTACCAATCAAACAACAAGGGTCTAGTGTACCATCAGCGGCAATGTACACACTTACAGGCCACACAGTCAATGCTTCGCAGGTGATTTTTTTATGAGGTATAACTTTAGGATTGCGATCTTGCTGATTTACCCATTCGGTTGTGATCTGGTCAGGCAACTGATATCCGTTAGCAGTTTCTTGTTTGAGTACAAACACTTTTTTTCCATGCTGATCATACACAGGTCCCGAGTCTCTTCCGGTATAACGTGTGAAGAATCTATCAAACCCCAGTTTTGTACTACGCTCACGTGCTTCGTCAATTTGATGCCGATTGTGATCAAATTCAGTCATACACCAATGAGCACGGCCGCCGGCAGCCATGTAATAACCAGCGTTGCGTATCACTGTTTCGTATAGCGTATTTTGTCTGTACAAGTGATGTGTGTCTTCAAGTCCGTCAATACAGAAATTTATGTCTAAGTCAAGTGCTCCAAGTGCTTCCCAGAATTCACGTCCGCGAGCACCCCCATTGGTAAACACATCTATTTTAAAATTCTGATGTCCGTGTTCACGAAACCAAGCTAGAATTTCTGGCGTTTCGGGATTCATTAACATGTCGCCATAATCGCCATTGACCATCAAATGATCCAGTTGCGCTACTACCGACTCGGGAACAATTTCTTTAAGTCGAGCTAGTGAAAGATCTGTCTCTGCATAGCCAGTGTTGTGGGGGAATCCGTGAAAATTTCTAATGCACAAGGGGCATCTTGCATTGCATCGTGAGCTCAACTCAATATTGATTTCTCGTATGTCATCAATGCTAATCATTCAATGTCGTTTCCTGTAGTCTTCTACTGCGGCCTTGATTGCGTCCTCTGCTAGTATTGAACAGTGAATCTTAACAGGAGGTAATGCTAGTTCTTCGGCGATTTCGCTGTTTTTGAGTTGACTGGCTTGGTCGATGTGCATGCCCTTGACCCACTCCGTAACAAGGCTTGAGCTCGCAATAGCCGATCCGCAGCCATACGTTTTAAAACGTGCATCTGTAATAATACCTGTATCATGGTCAACCTTTATCTGTAGTTTCATTACGTCGCCGCAAGCAGGTGCGCCAACCATACCAGTACCAATATCAGTATCAGTCTTGTCAAAAGATCCGACATTCCGGGGATTTTCATAATGATCTACAACTTTTTGTGAGTATGCCATATTATTGTGTACAGGTTCTTTCGCGGTAGATTCTACCGTCGGGTGTTTGCACTTCCTTCCAGGGTGTGCAAGATTCTTGTGGCACGTAGACAGGTTGTTGTTGCACAATCACTGTGTCTGCTTGTGCAGGTCTATTGGCAATAACAGCACCTACTACTCCGCCAATGATTAATGGTGCAACCCAGCCACTGTGTCCGTAGTATCTGGCATGTCCATGATGACCGTGGTGGCCATGTCGCCAATGTTGTGCTAGAGCAGGCACAGTGACCATTAACAATGCTAGTGAAATTAAGATCTTTTTCATAGTGATCTCCTTTAAGTTATTATACTATATATAACGCCTAAAGTCAACCAAATGTTGACAGTTTTGATTAAACGCCGCGGGATTTGTTCATTGCCGATTTGGCAGCATTGGCCACTATGTCTTGTGCTTTGTTCACAGGCATAGCAACCGGTTCGGCAGGTTCGCCTTCACCTTTGAATATGATTTCTTGTGCTTCTGGGGTCATGGGTTCTAGCACTGAACTCAAGGGAGGTTGTCCCACAATCTCTTCAATGTTGTCTTCTGTGACATTGATACCCAGACTTTGTGCAAGGCTGATAAATGCACCTCGAGAAATTTGTTTTTGTGCACCTTCGTCTTCTGCACGTCCGGCAAGAAAATTAACCAGCCCCAATAGTTCGTCGGGGCTTGGCGTTGAGGATTCCGTTATGAATTCACGGAATCGCATTATCTACGTGCTCGGCCCAGTCCAGCGCCGCCTGCGGCTGCTTCTGGTTCTGCAGGCATTTCAGGTGGCATTTCGCCGCCCATTTCAGGAGCAGGCATTGCCATTCCGGCAGCCGGATCAACTGCACCAGGTGCCGGAGCACTGGCCATACCAGCGTCTGGAGCAGGTGCTTGACCTGTTACCACGCCCAGGGCTTGATCCAAGGCAGCTTTGGCACCTTGTAAGTTTTGTACCAGGCCAGCAAGAGCGGCTGTGGCATCTGTGTTGAATTGTGTGGCTTGATCAATGCCCACTTGGTTCTTGATAGAATCAACTAGAGCTGGCAATTCTTTGAACTGTAATTCAGTTACATCTTCCAGCATGCCTTGCATTTTGTCAACCATGTCTTGTGCGGCCAACACAACTTGAGCTTGTTGAACTTCTGATTCATTCAAGCGAGTCATCACGCGACGCAGTCGGCTTTCGGCCTGCATCATGGCAGCGCCAGCAACTAGCTTTTGCTCGTCTGGATTGAGTGTTTGACCACTTTGACTCTTCTTCAAGGCAGCGGCAAGTTTAGGATCTTTAACTTGCACAGTGTTTGGTTGTGCAGGTTTAGCACCTGGAGTGGCGCCTACGCCAGCGGCAGGAGCAACAGGAATAGCTTCTTCAGCCATACGTGTGGTCAAGGCCTGTTCCATCATTACCAGTTTAAGGTAACCTGGGTTTTGTTGGCTTTGATATCTAGCAGACCCTGAACGATGCTCACGTAGCAAACCTTGCACACGTTGCAACAGGTGTTGAGTCTGACGCTGTGTCAAGCGGTCAAATTCAATGTTAGAACCAAAGTAACTTTCGAAAACTTTAGCGATTTGTTTTGTTGGCGACGGGGCGGCCAGTTCTTGCAGTTTCATTTGAGAATCCTCTAATTTGCATATATTTAGCCGAAATTAAACATTTCTCTAATTCGGCATCCAAGGCTGACAGACGATCTATCTTGCTTTGAATTTTGGTGGAAACACATTCGTAGAAATCTTCGCGATTGCTACGATTGGCCAGGGCTTGTCGGCAGTGTATATCCGCCGCTAGGCTATGTTTTTTGGTATCTAGTGTGAGTATGTATCGTGCGAGATTGTTTTGATTGTGCTGATCAGCAATGCACCAGCTGATAGCACTTTTTTTGCTGCCAAAAGAGATGGTATCTTGATTTTTAATTTCAACTCGGAACTTGTAATCTGCGGGAATAATGTTGTATTTTCCAAATGCAATAATGCCGCCGCGGCCATCATCCACAATCAATTTATCAGTTAAATTGAGTAGTTCTTTTGCGGCAAAGGCTTCTAGCTTGTTTTGTTTGTTCATTTAAATACATACGTTGTGACTAGCCAGCCAACAGTGGCCAACAACATGCCAATGATACCCGATCCCCAGGTGACCAATTGATCATTGCGTTTTGCTGCCATTATTTGCACCATGTCATGCACTTCATTAATGGTGGTTTTTAAACTGTCAACATTAGATTCAAGAGTCTCTAATTTAAGTTCAAGTAACTTATATCGTTCGGCACACAATTCAACATGTGCTTCAAGACTCTTTTTCTCAATATCAGTTGTGTCCATTGTAGGCTCCCATCATTTATTTATGGGTTCAAACCAAATGTTCTGATCCGGGCCGTCAGTTACCAGTGTGTATTGAGTTGTGAGTGTTTCAGTAAGCCCTGTGAGCATGGGTACTCCTGCGCACTCTGCAATCAGTCCTGACAGGTCAGTGTTGTAGACTTCGGCATGCTCTACAGAGAATTCAAAACGCCATTCTCCAGGAGCACTGATCACTGGCTCTACATCAAATACCTGTGTGCGCAGGCTGATCAACTGGTTCAGTGTTTCCCAGTTGCGCTGTTGATTCCTGGCAAACATCCAGGCATTTTGATTTTCAATTGTGTTGCCTGCACCATCCTGAAACGGCACTTGGCTGGGTCTATAGTGTCCCGTGACACCAGTGGCCGAGCAGTCAAAAAGAGTTCTACACAATATTCGCATTATAGGAGTATTTAACGGCCAACAAAAAACCCAGGATATTTCTAACCTGGGTTTTGTTGTTAATCAGTGATTGATTAGGTCGATAGCTTGAAGCCAACGCTTGTGCAACTGTCCAACTGATAACCTGTGTAGGTAATGTTGGCAGCACTCAAGAAACCAGCAGCTTGTGTGCTGGCATTGCCGAAAGCGCCTGTTGGGTATGTAGCAAAGCTCAATACTGTACCATCAACTTGGTACATGGCGATTGTGGCAGTTTGTTGAATAGCGTTGATAACGTTAGCAACATATTCTTGCACGCCTTGTTGTGACACAACAGTAGTGTTGGCAACAGCGCGGAAGAAGTCCAGCTTAGGACCAGCAGGTTGTACTGGTGTAGCGGCAGTAGAAGCGGATGGAGAAACAGGACCGTTTTGTACGTCTAGTGCAAATACCGGTTGTGCGTCACCATTTACAGGGGTAATATAAGCCATTTTAATTTTCCTTTAAGTTTGTGGTCTCGGAGGACCTGCTTTTATTTAGCCTTTTGGCAAAAATCACGCACCTTGAGGGTTATTTCTCTGCCTATTTTGAGCGGCAAAAGCATTGGGGTCAAATCGATTCACAGCTTTGGCATAGCCTGCAGGGGTGGCCATGACCCAGCCTTCTTGTCCCGGATGCTCTAGATCCGCTTGCTTTAGGATATCCATCTTTAGATCATGCAATAACAAGAACGCTGTAAATGCCGCTGCCAGTGCAGGGGTATTGCTAGTAGGGCTTTCCAAGTATTCCACAATGTTGCGGAACTTGCTGGGAGTTACCTTGCTTTGTAACCATTCACCAAACTCAGGCAACAGTGTTTGTGGATTCAGTGGTGCACCAACCTTGGTGTTGATGTAGTCCACGCACAGTTTGGCAAGGTCGGTGATCTTGTGTGCCCGCAGTTCAGCAGGGTTAAACAAGGTAGCAATGGCAGCACCATCTGTACGAATCAACTGCTTGAGTTGTTTTACTTTGGCAGGTTCAGCAGTCAGCGCCCGGGGAGTTGCAGGACGCTCTAGCATGAGTCCAGGAACTTCATTAAACGTCACACCCTTTAACGGCTGACGTGCATCGCCTGCATCAGAGTACATGCTGTGTACTGCAATGCCAATGTCACTGTTGGCTATGCGTTGTCCCAAGTTACTTCGAGCTGGAATTTTGTACTCAACAGTGTTGGGACGGAAAACATAGTTTCCTGCAATCTCAGGAGGTGTTGACATGTACAACAAGTCGCCTTTGACATAGCCACGGAAATTGGCGGGCAAACTAGCTTCCAGCACAGGGAATAGCTGTGCATACAAGTTGATCAGTTCATCACGATTTCCTGACCGTGTGCGTTGAATAGCTGCCATCATTTCTGGACTGGTGGCAAGACCGTCGTAGCCTTTAGCTTCAAATCCTGACCCATCAGTTAACACAAACTCGCCTGTGGCGGGTTTACGACCCCAGATCACAGCAGGTTTGCCGTCCCACTTGGCAGTGGTTGTTTTGGGATTTTCAGTGGCGTGTTGTACAATTTCCAGTGCGTCTTGAATGCCTTGTGTGCCACGACGAAACACTAGATCTTCCAAGTGTTCAATGCCCTTGGCTCTGCCGCCCACACCAGGCTCTTCTGCTTCTACTAGAGCAACATAGCCACGATTGACAATACGATCGCGCAGGCGTCCTAGGAAACTCACATCATCTTCTGACACTGACAGTTGAGGTTCTTTTAATCCTTCACGTGCTAGATATTCACGGAAGTCTTTTAGCTTGGCATCTTTATTGGGATCATTGCTCAATGCGGCGTAGATGCTTTCCACATTCTTTAAATTTTCTTTTGTGAATGCAGGACCCAATAACACTCGTGCCACCTGGCTGGCATCCAGGCCGCCTTTGACCAGTTCTTCAGTTGATCGACTGAACATGCCATTTGCACCCACTTTGAACCCCAGGGCCTTGGCCATTGAACTCATTAGCACATTACGATGCATGCCTTTGTATGCGGAGCCGTCAGCACCGCCATAATAGAACGTGCCCCAGTCTAGATCAGGAAAAAACATAAAGTCAGTTTGCACATAGCCTTTGTTGGGATCGCCGGCAATGGGAGTACGGAAATGTACTTCGCCTTTTTTCACAACCCATTCACGCGGGTCAAGATTTTGACTGGTCACAATCTTTTGTAATGCACCAGCCAATTGATCTTTATCAATTTCATTTAGGTCCACAGCAAGATCTAAATCGCCAGATGTGGGTTTGCGACCTGTGGATCCCAGCCAACGTTCCGGAGGAAATTGAATTCCCAGAATGTTTTCGATATAAGCAATAGTTGCAGGCACATCTGCTTGATTGATACGTTGTGTGAGTGGCTGGCCCTGCTTGTCTTTAAAGACATTGCCGCCTTCTAATAGTTTAGCTAGATATTTCATGTTAAGGCTGCGGGTTTTTCAGTAGTTTTTGTTGCAGTGTCAATGCCATTTTGTGAGAAGGGTCATTGGCGTTGTAGGGTTTGCCATTATACAACGCATTACCGCTAGGGTCAAATGTCACTGTGGCAACTTGATTGTTGGCAGCATCGTCAGCCCCTTGACTGAAGTTTTTAATGCTTTTGGCACGTTGAATACTTGTGGCCAGGGGCAGCCAAACATCAGCTCCAGGATTGGGTTTTTGTGTGTTGGCAATGGCAGCGGTGATCTGTGGCTTGATTTCAGTTTTTAACAAGTTGGCCTGCCCAGATCCATCGTCTTTTAATTCGCCAATGTCAACACCAGCCAGGGCATTTACAAACTGATATAATTCTTTTTCCAGTACACCACGATCAAGTTGAGCCGCTGACGTAACAGGATCGTTCGTTTTTGGGTCGACAGATTTCAACAGTAGTTGCTGAACATTTTGTGCCCAACGTTTTTGCATTTCTTTGGCCAATGGTGCCAGTAATGTCTTGTTCATTTCGCCAGCGGCACCTTGACGTAAATTACTAGCAACTTTTGGTCCAAGACGGGTTTGGTCCAAGGAATCCAAAGGATTGGCTACCCCTGCTGATTTGTACAGCATGTTGGTAAGCCCAGACACTACATCTTCTTTTATTGGCTTGCGTGTTATTTCATGAATCTGCATTGGTTTTCCTAACGGATCTGGAAAACTTTCCAGCATCCTTTGTTCTTATGGCATTGAGCAATTTTCTAGTGAGATTTTCTGCTTGTTCAGCACCAAACTCATGCTCAATTTGTTCTACTAATCTGATGGCACTGGCGATGATATTGTCAGCACGACTTTCGATTATCAGGCGACGATCACGCTCAACATACATTGAGTCTAATTCTTCTAACAAACTGCGTGTCTTTTTTTGCATTCGATCAAGAGCCTTTGGATTATTTAGTGCTTTTTAGATTCTAATAAATATCTATTACTGCTTTTAAAGCCAAGGAACACAAATGACCAGTCAAATCAATCCATCAAATATCGATGCTACATATCCTGTAGCAGGGCAACCCAATAACACACAGGGTTTCCGCGATAATTTCACTGCCACACAGACCAATTTCAACTATGCCGCAACTGAAATAACAGATTTACAAAACAAAGCAGTACTAAAGGCAGCACTCACAGGCACCACGTTGGACAACAACATGAATGATGCACTGCTTTATGCTGCCAAGATACAAGATTTTAGCGCAACTGCGGTGAATCTTACAACCACTTCGGGACCAGTCACAGTGGATTATACCACCGGACATTATCAAAGACTGGCACCGTCCACTGGCAGTGTGAGTTTGGGTTTTGTGAAATGGCCACCCAGTGGTAGTTATGGTTATCTTAAATTGCAAATTGTTGTTACCAATACTGCTTACACAGTGACATTGCCTGCGTCTGTGACACTTGGTGTCACTGGTATACAAGGATATTCGGGCGGAGTTATTACATTTGCTGCCACAGGCACATATGAATTTGGATTTGGTACTAGCGATGGTGGAACCACAATCACTGTGTTTGATTTAAATCGTCCGTTAAGTACATTTTCTGGTCCAGTGAATATCACAGCCAACACAGTGAGTACCAGCACTACCACAGGTGCATTAACAGTTGCTGGCGGTGTAGGTATTGTGGGCAACATAAACATTGGCGGTAATTTAAAGACTTATACCAGCTCAGGCAATGTGGCGTTTCAGGCTCTGGACACTGGCATTGTGGAATTTAGAACTCCTGCCCTGATCCCGGCCAACACCGCTGGTGCACTAAACATTGTGGGCAGCGCCGATGGTTCGTATCAGCCAGTATACAACACTGGAAGCATGGTGCATGTGACAGGCAATGATGGTGTGTCATGCAGAACCACACTTGACACATTTGGAACCGGCGCTGCCGTTCAGTCATCACTGGTAATGCGATTAGCTCGCGGCACAGCGGCCGCGCCAACAGCAGTGCAGTCTGGTGATATTTTAGCACGAATAACTGGTTCAGGATTTGGCAACGCCAGTGGCTATGTGTTGGCCGCAGGCAACATTGGAACCTTGGGTATTGACTTTGTTTCCTTGGAAAACTACACCACTGCCAACGCAGGCAGTGCTTTGAAGTTTTACACCTCGCCTGTTGGCGCTGTTACCAAAACACTCAGCGCCAACATCACTGCCAATGTGAGTACATTCCCAAGTATATCAAGCACAGGCAACGTTCTTACCAGTGCAGGTAATGTGCTAATCACAGGCGGCTTGGGAGGAGTGGGGTATACTAATGGTGCTGGTGGTGCGGTTGTGCAGACTGGTAACAAAGGTGGTGGCGTTGGACTCAACAAACAGTCTGGTGAGATCACCATGCAAAACACCAACTTGGCTGCAGACACTATAGTAAGTTTTGTATTGACCAACACCACAATTGGTGCAAATGATTTATTAGTATTACAGCATCAGAGTGGTGGCACACTGGGTGCGTACACTTTCAATGCCTCTTGTGCAGCAGGTAGTGCCACAATATATGTTAGAAACAATACTGCTGGTACACTTGGCGAAGCATTGGTCATACGCTATGCTGTGATCAAAGGTGCTGTTGCCTAATTAATTTGTAAAATTCAGGAAACGTAGAGGCTAGATCTTGTTTGCGCAACAGGTCTAGCTTTTTTGTTGTGCTCCAAAACTTTGCCCATAACTCGGGTTGATTGTCTAGTGGCATGTCCATGAAGTCTAGTATGCTAGCAACTTGATGTCCGGCTCCTGCAAGATGTGTTCTAACTTGTGCTTTGACTAGATCAGGCAACACCCGCACATTGATATGTTGTGGATGATGCACCATGTTAAAGAAGTAGCCTATACCACGCTGTTTAAAATACTGTTCAATGTCTTGAATGTACCAGATGTTGTAGGCACACACAGTTACACAAACGCACATGCTGATATTAGGGTGTTTGCGTACTAGTTCTTGATAGCGATCCAGATTCTTTTCTACTGTACTCCAAGTTTCTCCATAGCGTATGTAATCAAAGTGCGGGCCAATACCATCTACACTGATATCTAGTGCCACATGTTTGAATTGGGTCAATGTATCAATGTATCGTTGATTCCAAATTGTACCATTGGTATTGATGTGCAGACTTTGTTCATGTGCTAGATTTTTATCCACAGCCTGTTTCAAGATGTCAAACACATTACTCAACAGCATGGGCTCAGCACCATAGATGTCATAGTATTTGACATCAGTCAACCAGGACTCAAGTTCTGTCCATAATCTAGTGTTTTCGGGTTCGTAACTACTCTTAATTCTTCCCCAGCTGGCCAGATACTTTTTGTAGTCAGGTTCTTGCTTGTGTGCTTCTAGTTCCCAATAGTCACGATACCATTTGCTTGACACTTCGGGCCAGCATGTTCTACAGGCCAGGTTACAGGTGTTTCCAGGTTTGAGATCAACCAGCTGTGGACGATGTGCGTTTTGTGGCAGGTACTTGAACTGCTGATTGGCCACAAGTCTTCGACTGCTACGTCCGGCATTTTCTTCTGCCCAGCAAGCACTACAGTTAGGGTGCTGAATGCCTGCATCTAGGTCTGCTTGTATCTGTTGTCTAGTAGGACTAGTCCATGCATCCTGCAATGTGTTGACGTCAAGGTACAAGTCTTGTTGATTGTTGTCCTGTAGGTATGTTTGGCTGTGACAACACAACAGGCATCTGCCCGAATTGTGTAATGCAATGCCTGAATCTGCCCAGGCGCAATATAATGTTGACTCTTGTTTCATGTTGTAAATATGTATATGGAAACTACCCTCAACACTAAATTCATTGGTATTCGACGCTTTGTAAGCGAACTAAAATTAGAGTTACCATTTGAGCGAGCGCAGATTATCCAAGAACTTGATAGCGAAGCGTGGGTGCCGCACGGAGACGTTGCTCCTGTGGGACACAATCCTTGGCCCAACACACGCTACAAGTGTCTGCGCCCGCAATGGAAGCATAAAGCACTCACTGCCGTCAGTAGATACTTTGGCAGCGTAGAATTCAAGCGTCAAGCCATTGACTGGATGTATCAAGAGTACCACGGTATTGATGTTACTTGGGGTATGGGTGCTGATGAAATGTGCCGTAAATCAAGAACACACATTGAGTTTACCAAAGACATGCCTGGCTTTGTTAACGACATACACACAGATTATCGTCAACTGATTGCCACAGGTATGATTTATTTCAGCGATCACGACACTCCAGATCTAAGTTCTTATTTTTACACTGATCAAAATCGCAGTAATCCCACACGCATTACAACTGCATTTGGAGATGGATGGTGGCACATGAACAACTACGATACCTGGCACGAGGGATGGAATCGCACTGATCAAGTGAGATACAGTGGGCTATTGGGCTTGACTATCTACACCGCCGACTTGCCTGAAGACGATCCACAATTCCCACACTGACGATTGCATATAACCAAGCGTCCTTGATCAAACTCAGGGATAGACCAGGTTTTTTCAATTTCCTCAAACCAAGCCATACACGCTTCCAAACTGTGTTCTATAGCATTGTTAAAACCAATCATGTGTGAGAACTGTGCATTGGCAGCATCGTGCCAGGCACCTCGTCCAAATGTTTTTGGTTCAAATCCAAGATAGCAACAAGGATACACATCTCCTGTGCTGGACACATAGATTGATTTTTTCTTTTCAACTTCACATGCAATAGGTTGCGGAGTTTGCCCTTGTGTGATTTCTTCAAATGTAGTTGACCCATTGATCCGTCGATTTAACATGTCATCAAAACTGCTGTACCACTCCGGCTGTTGACCAATAAAGTGCGTGAGTTTTCCTTTGCGGTCAAACACAGGCCCGACATTTCTGCCATAGTCCATGAGCTGGAAACGTTTAAATCCCATGCTCTCGCTAAGTTCACGTGCTGTCTGTTGCTGATGACGGTTGTGATCAAAGTCAATCATACGCCAAGTAGCATGCCCTCCCGCATCAATAAATGCTCGAGCATTTCGAATCACTGTGCTGTACACAGTATTTTGTCTGTACAGGCTGTGTGTATCTTCTAGGCCATCAATGCAGAAAAACACACAGACATCAAGTTCAGCAAGCCTTTGCCAGAAGTCTGCGCCACGTGCTCCGCCATTGGTGCTGATACCTACGTGTATACGTGATGAATGCGATTGAAAATATTCGATTATATCAATAGTCTCTGTATTCATTACTGCATCGCCAAAGTTACCATTGATATACAATTCATCTAGCTGTTGAATAAATTTAGGTTGAAAAATGCGTTGCGCATCTTCAAGTGTTAAGTCGCGCTCAGTGTACCCATTGTTGTATGGGTATCCGAAGAAACTTCTAGGGCACAATGGACAATTTGCATTGCACCTACTAGAAATTTCCAAATGTACATGACGTATTTGGTCAAATGCGTACATTAGCCAGTTTTGATCTTTCCAAGTAACTGTCTGAGCTTGGCGCTTTGCACGTCACCATCTACTTTGGCCGGTGGTTGTTCCCATGCAGGAGTTCCTGTAGCTCGCTCCCAGGATGTGGACTTGGGAGTGTTACCTTCTATTTCATCTGCTGCCTTGACTTGACTACGAGCTTTGATACTATCCATTAGAGAACTTTGTGGCTTGTTGTAGCCTGTGCCCTCGTCGCCACCTTCGTCTGTGATACGCATGGTTTCAATATTGTATTCCAAGTCAATCTTTTGTCCCACACCTGTTGATGAGCGAGACTTCATACACTGGATCTGATACTTGCCGCGCTCTTTCATGGCACGACTTGTAAAGATACCGAACACGTTATCCGCTGTGTTGATCTTGGAAATACCACCTGAAATGTGTGAGTGATCAAACTCAATCTCTTCCACAGCACTACGATTCAACTGCGATGCTGTTACCATTAGCACGCCCAGTTCCTTGGCCAAGTTACGCAACTCCTCACTCACGTACTTGTCTTTGACAAACAAGTCATTGGGACTGACTTTGGCAGAGACTGGCATCAGCAAGTCCAAGTAGTCAATCATCATAAAGTCCACTTTGATGCCTGTTTGGATCTGTACTTCTTTAATGTAACTGCGGATGTCGTTAATGTTGCTTTGCGCTGGCAATGCTTTAACACGATACTGTCCAGACTTCTTGCCCACAAGCATGACCTTCATTGTGGTTGTGTCAATGTCCTTGCGAATATCTTTGGTGCTCATTTGCGTTAACATAGCATCTGTACGCAAACTTGTGAGCTCTTCTGAAAGTTCTAGTGTAATATACACACCACTCAAACCTTGTTGTAACCAGTTCAATGCAATGTTCATCATCACAAGCGATTTACCTGAGCCTGATCCACCTGCAAAGATGTTGAGTTCACCACGGCTGAATCCACCATACAACAACTTGTCCAGTTGTGGCCAACCTGTTGAAACTTGCCCACCTGAATTAAAGTACTTGTTAATACGAGCACTGGGATCAGCAAAGTAGTCTGTACCCATGTCTTTGGTCAAGCTAATCTGCACGGCGTCTTTGATCAGTTTCTCTACTGGATCAAACTCGCCCTTTTCCAACAAGTCTGCTGCCTTTAAAATAGCACGTTCAAGTTCTTGACGTTTGGTAAATGCTTCAAACTCCTGCATGAACCAATCATAGTGTCCTTGATTCAAGTCTGGCACTGGCGCAAGTTTAACTCCTGTGGTTGCAGAAATCTGCAACCTGTCGGGCATGGTCTTGTGCTTGTCACTGTGTTCTTTGATGAACTCTGCGGCTTTGCGCAGACTACGGTCAAAGTTCTCTGGGTTGTAAATATTTTGAATGCGCACATAGCTGGACGCATCTTCTAACATCATCTCTAAAAATAGTCTTTGGACATCAAGTCCGTAATCTTTTATCATTGTGCCAACCTTTACTCTGTTTTAATTGTTGCTTGAAATATATCATTGTCTATGTGTGTCCAAGTTATCAATGAATCATTGAGTAAACAAGCATCACCACATTGTGATTTGTTATCTAGATGTAAAAATCCACTGGGTGTTCCATATATACGAATTCCTAGTTGTTCTGCAACCTTGCACAAGTTAACTAATCCAATACTTTTTCTGTGAACACAAGGAATCCAGGCCTGTCCTACTACTAACCAGGATTTAACATGTGGGACTGATGTAGTATAATGCTTGATAAAACTGTCAATGCTGTATAAAGCAAATGTGCTCGGGCCAAAAACTCTGTCAATCATGTGCTGACTCATAACATAATTATTGCATTGTTTTACCAACTCTGACATAACATCTGCATCATATTTTCTCCAATTATAATGCAACAGTGTGTTATAGATACTTGGATCAGAATAATCAATTTTGGTGTGATATGATGCATTTATAATACTATGCCAAGAATATTGACTGAGATTTTGACTTAGTTGATCCAACCAAATCAATTGTTGTGGTGTTACATTTTTATCGTTTGGTATTTTTTCCCAAAGATTAATGCATATTAATCCGTTTATATCATCTAAGGTCATTTTTTAATTTTATTAAGTTTTTTAACAAGATGTTTTTTAGATATTTCTATCTTGATTTTACTTGTTTCTCTTGATTGCATTATAGTCAGCAAGGTACCAAGTCGGCCCAACTCTACCACAGCGTCATTTACATCTTTAATGTGCGCAGGCCAGTTGGGTATGCTCACAGCCCATCCTAGTTCTACAGCACGATCAATTAGTTCTAGGCCAGCCACGTCTTGATCTGGCACTACTGTTATTTGTTTTCCTAGACTGCGTATGAGTCTAGCCTGTCCATCGCTGATGGTGTTGTGCATCACGGCAAGGCCTCCAATGCTGAGTGCATCAAAGATACCTTCCATTACTAACGCATGGTCCCAGGCTTTGTTTTGTAGATCTGTGCCAAACACATAGTTAGGTTGGCTGTCGGATATGTACTTAGGCGTTTTGTTGTCGAGAAATCTACATGTATAACCCACAATCTGGTCATTATGGGTAAATGGAATTATCACATGCGGTCTTGTCCAGTGGATGCCGTCATTTTGTATCTGCACCATGACAGGAAAGTCTTCTGGCACCTTCCTCGAACGCACATAGTCTCTGTAGTTGCCTTCATCAGTCAACAGTTCAGCGAACGGTGGCAAGTCACGTTCTTCAAACTCAATTGCAGAAAGTGAGTTAAAAGTTTTTTGACGATCGTCTAATATGCCATTGATACTTCTGTGCCGCAGACTTTCCAAGTTAAGATAATCAATTTCCGCATCGGGTACACCAAACCAGTTCAAGAGCCTACGGGCCTTGTAGCTCACTGAGCGGCCAAGGATAAAGCTGGCGGTGTATCCACAGTTGAAGCAGTGATAACTCCAGCCCTGTTCAGAGGCCTTGAGTCCACCACGGCTGCGTTTGTCAACGCTGCCAACATTGTAATGGCAACACACCGCATTGAAGCTGATCCATCCAGATGGAGTGTGTTTGCGTTTGCCGGGTAAGTAGGAGACAATGTCTAGCATCTGTTTAGTATAACAGATTAATCGACAAAGATCAATCAGCGATACATCAAATTGGTAACAGTGCCGTTGTTTATGACAACATTGGCATACACAGGATTACCAAATGTAATTGGCAAGTAACCTGAACCGCCATCGGTCACTGTGATTGGTCCGCATCCGCCATCAGCACCCAGAGTGGCTGTGGCCTTGGCTCCTGCACCGTTGCCCACAATCAACACATTTGGAGGAGCAACATAATAGTATCCAGGATTGTTCACAGTGATTCCTGTGACCACACCATCAACCACCGTGGCAGTGGCAGTGGCGCCCCAGCCTTGACTTTGATTAAATGCCACACGGATTAACGGATGGAATCCCACAATGTTGAGATAAATGGTTTCTGTGGCATTTAGATACGAAGTAGATGTGGTTACATCATACCAAGGTGCTTCATAATCCTGTGCGCCTTGTGCTTTGATTGTGCCAGTAAAATGTGTTAGATCCATTTTGACTGTGGTCAAGCTAGCACCCACAGTAGGAATCTGGCTGGAGTAGAATTCTGTAGTTTGAGTATAGTTAATAGGTTGCGGATTCAATGCCCAATCAGGCCAACCACTAGGCGGATTCTGTGGCCAACTCATAGGGCCGTAAATTGTGGGTATGGTCAAGTTGGCGCTGTCTTGAAACTGCGGCAACACTGAGTCTACGATGTTGCAGTCTGCTCGTGCTTGTGAGTTAGCATCTGTGTACACAGCTTGCACATAGTTGCCTGATGTACGCTGAATACTGTAGCTGGCAGGCTGTGCTATTAAATCAATAGTGTCCTCGCCTGTCAGCACTACTTTGACTCTGCCAGTTGCGGCACTGAGTATTTCCATCTCTTTGCTGAGCAGTAATTCATCGCCATTTTGGCTGATCATGCGGAACACAAATGTGCTGCCTGTAACGTTTACAGGCTTTTGATCTTGGTTGATAAATTCAAAGAGTAGAACATTATCTACACCTTTGTTAACGGTTAATTGTTTTGCGTACACTGGGTCGTACCTCGCTGTGAAATAGCCACCACTGGTGTCAATCAATAATACTCTGGTAATTTGCTGATATAAGTAAGCAGTGGTTGAATACATAGGATCCTCGACAAGTATTTATGGGTAACAATATTTTTGAAAAACTCACGGAAAAGTATCCGTTTGTTACGCTTTGCGTTTATGCCAACACCGAGTATGTTGGGGTTGTACAAAACAGAGACGATGCTGTTACAACTATCTACGACTTTGGTAGTGTACTTGCACAAGAGGATAAACTACAGTTTTTAGAGCTAGCTACCACCTGGTGGTGGGAAAGCAATCGTAGTGTGCCCATAAACATATTCTTGCGCGGAGATTGGGACAAATTCCGCTACACTTTACGAACATTTGTCAACAAAGATCTAGAAATCATACACGGGCCTGCATGTAGCCTGCTGGACATTGCTCGCAAAAAAATCAAAAGAAAGAGCATAACATTGGTCAGAAAATTAGATTAACATGAATCCGTGTGATAATTTAAGAGTTTCTAAAATTATAATAACTGTTGGTAGTGCAGGAGCAAGAAAAGACTTTGTTTGTGGTTGGCTTGGCCTGTGCAACGGGAGTGTAAGAACTCCTTGGATCATTGATCCATTAGTAGGGTACAGTAGGATTAATACTGCTCAATGGTCAGTCACTTTATTACTTGATAGTATCGATTGTGGTGATTTGATCATCGATCCAACTGTTAATTGTACGTTAGCAATATCGTGCCACATTGACAACGATGTTAGTACTAGTGATAGCAACATAAACAGATTAGCCAACTTAGTTGATTCAGGAATCTTAACAATAGCCGGGATTGATTTGAGCCGTGCAGACATGATACAATATCATTGGGATCGATTGGTCAAAGTACATCTGTGTATTGGCATGGAATACAACAACCACTTTCGACAACATAAAATTAGATTTGTTGGGAATCTATTCGATACTTCAGAATTTGTAACCAACAACTACGCTATTGATTATATCAACAATAAAATTGACATGGCAATAACTGATCAACAATTACCGGATAACAATCAATTAAATTACTTGATGTTTTATAAAAAGTTGGCACCTCTACTGCCAATTGACCTTGACTATGCAGAACTTTTCAAACCAGGTGGTAGCCATTATCTATGCAAGATGCTAGGAACTACAGCACAAAAAAGAGCACATGACTATTGGAATGCCATGCTTCCATTTATCAATGCACCTGAGTCTGTTGATGCATTTGGAACACACTGGCATCGGTCAATGATTGTCAATTAAATTCATATGCAATGCAACCAAGGCTGCATAACTTACAGCATGTGACTTTTTAAACGTGTATCCTTGTGAGTCGTCGCCGTCCCATACTGTAGCAAACACATCCGCCCAGAGCTGATTCTGCAAGTGAGCTTTGCCTGGTCTAATGATACTGATAAACGCTGCCATCTGTGGTATAGTTGATGGGCGCATGTTCTTCAACAAGTCTGTGTAATTTCCCACGTGAACCAACTGCTTGGACCAATTGGTATCTTGCCAAAGTCTATTCCAAGGAGGTGTGGCTGCCAACATCTCTTGATAGTGTTCAGGACTTTTAACTAGCTGATAAACACTCATATTCAAGAAGTCTAGTTTGAAGTAGCCACGTTGTTCTGCTTGTTCATAGTCTATGGCTGCACACCCATTTATGGGATCATGTGGAATGTCTGTAACATACACACCTGAGTTGTGTCGGCGTACTTGACCTTGTGTCACTTGCCGTGCCGGAGTGTGCCGAATCAACTTCAGCACAAGATCTCTGTCAGCAAAGTCAATGTCAATATCTGCACTCATGTCCGTACTTTTTTTAATTGTGCGTTTACATACGCTTCTTCTAGTAAATCTCTAACATCATCGGCTGGTTGATTTTGTATTATGTTTTGCACCATAGCATCACATCTAGTTTTACTATGTGCATATGGTTGCCGTTTTAAAAACTCTTCATGCATTTCCACAATCCTATCATGTTGATTATACTGTATTCCTGCCCAAGATGCAATGCGTTTGAGTTGATGCACAAACTGATCAATGTTGTAGAAACACTCAAAAGGAAATACACACACCGATCGTGTGCCATAATTAACCATGGTGTTTTGGCGATGCATAAATCCCTGTTGGCCTGGATGTTCAAACCCTATTTGAAAAAAATTCTCTCAGTACTGATCTTGGGCAGTTGGGATAGTTTTCAGATAGTTCAAGTAGTTCTAATTTGTGTATAGTGTTGCATTCATGTTGAATGTGTACAGGCAACGCATTATAGTCGTTGATTGTTTTGATGTCAGGCCACGCCGGATCTCGTACATTATTATAACTTTGTTGTACTTGATCTTTGAAAAATCCATCAATAAGTTTATCCAGTGCCCACCGATAATCTGAATTGTTGAGTTTGTTGTAAGTGTCAACTTCGAGGTTGTTGTTATCATAACCATAATCACCAGCTCGCAACAAACTGATCTGCAATAACGGCAGCAAGTCATTTTTGGTTATTTGAATACTAACAACTTTTTCTCCTAGATCCTTGCCCTGATACGAATAGTGATCGGCATAGAAAACTTTTCTGCTAGTGTACTTTTTTTAAGTGCGAGGCGCCTGCTGAGTTAAAGGGAATGCCTTCTGTTACTCCGCACATGGTATTGCAGACAAATTCAAGATAGTTGCCGTGTGCCCCACCTTGAAAGTCAATCTGAATCATGTTACCATCCTGCTTGTTTTAAAATTTCCTTGGCATACTCTTGGTCTGCTGAGTAGTCATGAAATTTCTTTTGCCATGCATCTGAATCAATGTATGGCCATATCATTGTGATCTGTGAGGTATCTAGTGTGTTCAAGAACTCTTGGCCTGACGCTGAGTTGTAGATTACCCAGGGACTGATGCGTCCTGTTGTTACAGCATGACATAACGCATTGGTATTGCCATATCTTAAACAGTCGTGTGCTGGATGCGCGGTCTTCTCATGCCAGTCAATGCTGTACTCTACTGCACGGGCCAAGGCATCTGCTACAGCTTCTACCTTCAAATAGAACAACAAGTACTCTGTGTAGATTTTGTCACTGCACCAATGGTCAATTTTCTTGTTGTTCTTAAGCAACCAGGTCATAAACTGTGCAGGGTTAATAGCTCGTGTGTTTACACAATAACGACCAAACTTTACAAAGGCTCGATAATAAGGACTGTCACAAAAGTCCTCAAATGTTTTGAGTTTGGCACTACCTTGTGCCATTTCATAAAACTTGATGTAGGCCTGGAATCCCAATTGTACACCACGCTCACTTTGTTCCATGCGCCTGCGCTTGGGCTCGCACATGTGTACTGCAATAGAGCTTTCACGTGCAAACTCTTTCTTGCAAAACTCACATGTAAACTTACTTGTTGTCTCGGCCATGTGCTCTAATGTATTGATCAAGTTCTTTTTTGGTTGTTATTGCTGCCATGACGTCTATCTCGTCTGACTTGTAGTGCGGAAACAGCTCTGCCAATTGTTTTTTTATGCTACCAACACCTGCTTCTTTTTTCTTGGGAGCAATCCAGTTGTGTCTCATTGAGCCCAGTCCTGGACTCACAGTTGTGGCCATGAGCCATTGCAGTTTACGATGTCGAGTTGAGTTAATGTTAAAGAAGTTTTTGTTTAAACGTTCATTTGTAGAAATAACATAGAACTCCTGTAGATCTCTCGAACCTTCTACTGCCGATCCCCATCGTATCATAAGGAATGGAGCAAACTTCTTGCGCTCGTCTTCTGACAACTCGTCATAGAAGTCTCTGACCTTGTGGTCAAACATTTTCATCTCGTTAGCAATGCTTAGTTTATCAGTCATATTACTATTATAACACTATGTTAACAAAAGTCAATACCCAGTGTTTCTCCTACCGCTTGCTTGAACTTATCTTGCCAATCACAATCATACACGTGATAGCCGTGTAATGTGGGATTGGGGTAATCCCAAAGATTTGCGGATATCTTGTTTGCAAGGTATTGCTCTAACTCGTTTGGTATGCTCATATTTTTGAACACATGTTCTGGCAATTCAGTACCGCCAAGTGTGTAAGCAAATGTTATGTTGTTTGCTTTTAAAAAATTCAAAGTAGACAGCACAACATGATATGACTGTAGTGCTAAAAAATCTGTTGCTACCAACCCATAATAATGATCTACAAATTTTTTTTCCACAGGATATGCATCAGGCATTATCGAATGTTTCCACCGTTTGGCATAGTGCTCATTTAAAGTTAGATCCGGAGTAACTACCACCGAATGTGCAGAGTCTCGATCAAATTCAAATCTAGAATTTCTAGTAAAACTCACAACCACATGATTGTACCCAAGTGCTACTGCATAACGTACTTGATTTGCAATCAAAACATTTGAACATGCACCTACTGCTAATATTTTTTTATGTAGGTCAGGTGGCAATTGGTCAGTCCAATGAATGCCAGTTTGATCAGTAGTCATATAGCTGTCGCCACAAATGGCTAACTTTATGTTACTCATTGAGTTTTTTTAAATTATACAACATAAACAACTGATCCAGCAACTCCTTCATGGCTGGATCTGTTTCGCACATGGTCAACACATGGTTTATTTTGCTACGATATTCTCTCATGGCAATGCTGTCGTGATCAGTCCAGCCCACCAAGTGTCGATTGGTTTTGCCTATTTCTCGAGCATAGATACGATTGTCTACTCGTTCATATATGTAAGTAACACCTGGATCAAGACTGCCCATACTTGTAGCCGTATTGATTATGTGCCCAACGTAGGAATCGCTCTAGGCCTTCTCGATCATCTGGATAGCTTTCCAGATAGATTCGACTCAATCGATTAATTATTTCAAATACTTCGGGTTCAGTGTAGGTCATTACCAAGCCTTGTTGTAATCCACAATCTCGCAGTTGCGACTAATGTCTTTGACAAAATACACACATTCAGGCTCATCACCATCAGTAATAGGCACTGCTAGCATCTGTCCATTTTTGAGTTTAGGGGCATACCATGATACTTCATGATACACATCCAGGATCTCAATGTCAGGAAAGCTGGGTCTGAAGCTGGTAAGAGGATTGAATTGGAATACTTTGAATCCTCGATCATTGATGCTGGTTAGTGGTAGAACTTCTAGATCACCAATCTCTGGTTCACCAATTAACACTTGCCAGTCCATGGGCATCTTGATTGTGTTGTCGCCTATGCGCAACACCAATGCTGGTGAGTTGAAACTCTCAAGAAAAATTAACGGAATAAAGTGATAGTCAGGATCTGCTGGATTAGAGTTGTCTAAGATAGCAAACCTCATGTCATCTACCTCTTCAGGCAAATGGTCAAGGTCGTAGTGTTGATTGTCTAGTGTTAGTATTCTCATTTTGTTATTATATAGGATTGTTGTAAGTAATGCGACCGCTTTATTTCCAATCAGGTGTTAAATCTAATAAAGTTTGCAGGAAATCATTGTGCGCTATTTGTGGATTATGAGTAATTGTAGCGTCACTAAACCCATAAGGCATATCCCACGGTTGCAGACCTTTCCAATGTTTATCTCCAAGAAATGTCCAATCTCCGTGGCGCAATGGCCCGTCTATAAAAATAAAAGGTTTGTTTAGTGCTTGTAACTTACGTAGTCCATCACTAATCATAAAATAATCTTTTGTTATTTGTATTTTATTACTGTGTAGGTATGCCAAATAATGATGCATAGCAGTAATCATCTCTGGAGTAATCTCTCGTCGACCCTGATTATTATGAATCAATTTATAATTTTTTTCATAGGTAAAATTACTAATACTATCGCTAATCATCTTTGTATCGTTATAAGATACATTATTTTCACTAAAACTATTGTATCCTCGATATTCAACATCATGTATGGTAACATGATTGCCAAGCTGATCTTCTTTGTCTAATAGAGGGAAATCTATTCTGTCTGAGCTAGTGGCCCCAATGATAACATAGTCGGCGTCTTGACTAATAGCTTCTTCTATTTGTAGTCTAATTAAAAAATTTGTTGCCCCAGATCTACCCAAACTAACATGATTAAAATTTTTTTCTTTTGCATATAAATCTAAAAAACTAGTTACACCGCGATGTACTAAACCCATAGACATAAAACTGCAGCCACAAGTGTATAATGTTTTTATTTCCATTCTAATTTCTCTGCTGAAAAAGGATAGTTGGCTTCTTTGTAAAACTGTTTGCGCTTGGTTAAATGTCGTTTGGCAAACTTGCAGGTTGATGTTATGTCCCAGATCTGAACATGGTCTTTATCTTCCGCTTTACGTATGCCACGACCAATCGACTGAATAACTCTAACAAAGCTCTTACCAGGCTCAATGAGTACCAGATTAAAAATACGGGGAATGTTAATACCAACAGCAGCCACACCATAAGTTGCCACAATGATTTTACCTGTTGCGTCAGCCACTTCATCATATTCGTCTTGTCTCGCTTTTGCTTTTGTTGCTCCGGACACAAACACAGCACCATCACCTAGTCGTTCTACTAGTTGTCTACCGCATTCTGTTCTGTCTACTAACACAAGTGTGTTGCCTGTTTCGTTTACACGGCGCACAAGGTCCGCCATGGTATCCAATCTACCCGATTCCTCAAGCAAGTATTTAAGCTCGCTTTGATAGTTGGAATACTCTACGTGATCTACCAACTGCACAATATTAACGTGGCACTGTGCTAGCACACCTCGATCTTGTAGTTCACTTGCTGACAGTTTACTAACAACAGGACCTAGTCCAACCAACAAGGCTTGACTTTCAAACTTCTCTTTGGGTATTGTTCCTGTCAATCCCCACCGAATTGGCACTCTAGCCATGATGCCTGTCAGCAGAGTTTTGAGTGCGTCTGCTTTGGCCATGTGTACTTCGTCTACAATAACACATACCACATTTTCCATGAAGTCCTGTATAGTGAATTTTGCTGTGCCGTCTTTGGAGTCTTTGAGCAAGTTGTTTAGACTTTGCCAAGTGCAAATGGTATGTGTCTTGCCGTAGTCTTTACGATCACCAAAGTACACACCCACATCCAGGCCCAAGTTAACATAGTCCTTTTCTGTTTGTGTTACCAAGCTCTTGTTGGGCACAATAACAATTGACCTACCATAGGGTTGTACGTTCCAACTCAAGGCCGCTGTCATGATAGTCTTGCCTGCGCCTGTGGCCACTTCTTGTATGCACTGCGGGTTCTGCAGATAGTTGTTGATGATCTCTACTTGGTAGTCTCGCAACACAATGGGTTCTCCTTCTTGTGGATGTCCTTTGGGCCACATTGTGTCAGCAAACGTATCCTCTCGCATCTCAGCAAACTCAAATGTGGTTGAGTATTCACGTTGGTCATCTAGTTCAATGTCGTAGTTGTACTGTTCCAAGATAGGAATAATCTCTGGCAACAGATTGGTATAAGTGCTACCACCAAGTTGGAAGTAGGCAATCTTACCATCCCACCGTCCCAGTCTCACAGCAGGCAAATACCTTGCTGCCGGATTCTCGTACTTAAAAGTACTGACCAGTTTCTTACGCACATCTAGGTCAAGACCCTCTAGCTTGATATTGACCTCATCACGTATTTGTATTGTGCATTGTTTCATGTTAACAGTATATACTTATTGCAAGCAAAAGTCAAAAAGACAGACACCTTTTTTAAGGGTGTCTGTCATAAAGCCTGGGCCGGAGCCAACCTACTCCCAGGAAAAAAGGAAACAAAATGAACTAACCAACTACCACGCGAAAACCTTGTTCTCGTTGTTCGTCTGCCTCATACTGGGTGTCCACAGCAAACAGAAACAAATCACCATCATAAATCTTGTACATTTGGCACTCCAGTTATCCAAAAACTAAAATTAAAAAGGCTAATAAGACTGCCAGCAGTGGGTGCCCTACTAGGATTAACAGTATGACACCCACCCAAGCCATGTTAGGCACTCTTCATGCAAGTGGTCTCTGACATGCGCTTCCAGTTGTTAGGGAAGCTCTTGCGCAAGTCTGCAATCTTGAGCGCCATGCGCAAGGATACCTCACGCAAACGATCTTTGTTGGCATGCATAAAGTCAATAATGTCATCTTGTGCATACTCATTTAAGTCATAGTCTGCAAACAACACGCCATCTTTGGCAATCTGTTTGATACGCAACAACTTGTCACGCATGGTGTCCAATGTCAAGTCCAAGTAGTGGCAACGACTTTGGAGGGCGTCCAAGTGGTCACGCAACTTTTGGCTTTTCATTTTGTCAAACTTTAAGTTTGTAATAAAGATAACGCTACCTTTAAACTCAAAACGGTCTGGGATACCTTCACGGCGCAAGGCACTGGATTCTGACAACCAGGAGATAACACGCTTCTTGCCTGAGTCCAAGGCACCCTTGAGCAAGTTAAGAGCAACGTCATCTAACAAGATGCTGTCACAGTCATCAAATACTACAACACTGTTGGCGTCACTGTATTTGTACAGAGTTTGGTACAGTCCAATAGGAGTGGCACTGCCTTTAACTACCTCTGCACGGAGTCGCTTGCCTGCCAACTTGTCAAACAAGCAGGCTTTCTCAATCTCTGTCTCGACGCCGTAGCTCTTGCCTACACCTGGAGGGCCGCTCACAATCATAGCACGGATATCACCAGATACAGTGGCCTTTGTCATCTCGTGTAGGATGTCAAAACGCTCACGGATACGATCCATAGCCTCGTCATCTGTCTCGACTACTGTGGGCTTCTCAAAATGTACTGTATTGTCTTGCACGGCATCTCCTGTTACATATTCAAAATCTTGGATGGAATCTACCTTGACACGCACGGTGTCAGGGCAGTTGGGAAAGTTACCATCATTCTTGACAGTAACATAATTGCCTTTGGCGCCAGAGGCATAGCCTGACACTAAAGTAAAAGCAATATTGCGGACGGGCTTGTTACGATACTCACCCTTAATGATACGAATGGCACTCATGGTTGGCTCCTTGTTGTGCGTTAAAATTAAATTATAGCAGAAGTCGAATTAAGCGTCAACCTTGACACCTTCAATTCCAAACTGTTCGAGCAACACCACACGGCAGGCATCTACGGTGCGTTTGGTTACCACAACCTTGCCGCCCATGAACCCCACATAGAGATGTCTGTGTGCTACAAACTTGATCTCACCGTCTGCACCTGTATGCTTTTGACGAGCGGCTGGTTTGGCTGTCACTGTCTTAGCAGGCTTTTCTGCTTTGGCAGGCACTGCCGTAGGGATTGGTGCTACCGACTTAGGTGCGGCATTGACAAATCCATGCTTCTTGTCATACTTGGCAATCTCTGCTGGAGTCTTGCCCCAGGTAGCTAACAGACGTTTGACTTCTGTTCCGGGCAGTTGATTCCAATGGATGACTTTGTCAGTCCAGTTTTGCATTGTGGCTCCGTTTAGTTACTATACAAGTATTATAGCAGTTTGGGAATTATTGGTCAACCGGGGCAAACAACTTGCTACCCTGCACCATGAATACCCTGAAAGCTGCCATGGTTTTTTCGCTGTAGACCATTGCACCATTCTGCTGAATGTCTTGCAAGAGTTCTAAAAATCCCATGCCCAAAAACTCTTGTTCTTTGTTGAGTTGGGCAATCGCTGTGGCTATCTGCATCTCTGGCTCCTTTTTAATTACTATACAAGTATTATAGCAGTTTGGGAATTATTGGTCAAATGGTAAAATGTGGCTTTTTTACAACAAAACTGCTTATTTTTTAAGCACTTCGTAAAAACGCTGGTTGATAATGTCCATTTCCTCTTTGGAAACGTAGAAATCTGTAGTGGGATCGTAGTAGGCGCCCTCTTTGTTGTCATAATACAACACTTGGCCTGAGAAGTTGAACGGACCTTCCAAGCCTTTACGGGGCTCGTACTTGGTACGCATCATGTCTGTGGTATCAACAACCTTGTAACCCATTTTGGACTCCTTATTTCTTACAATACTTCTATTGTAGCAAAATGGGAATTATTGGTCAACCTTTTTAGCGCCAAAGATCTTGTACTACTTTGTCGTTAATTTCGTGTGGCTTTGGCTTGCCATGAAAAACTAATACTGAAGTACTACCTGGAATTTGTGTGCCTTGACCAGGAATTTTGTGGCGTCTAGTGTTAAAGTTGTAGCCACCATCTAGACATTGCCAACGCCAACTTTGCATTTGACTGTCTTCAAAATATCTAATTCTGTTGTGACCAAGCACGGCGTTTATGTAGTCTTGATCGCCTGGGTACTGCCTTGAAGTGGTGTCCACATTGGTGGTGTTAAACTGATCCCATATCCAAGACATCTTTTCAACGTTCCACCACATCACACTGCTGTTTAATGTTGAGTAACCTGGACGTTGTAGGTGCTTAAAATCTTTGACACCCCAGAGATATTCTGTGGGCAGTTGTGTGATCCAGGAGATGTCACGAAGTATCACAGTGTCAAGATCAAAATACAACAAGTTGCCTTGATGATGTTCAGAGTTAAACAGTTGTAGTTTGTACCACCATGATCGTTTGGGTCCAGATATTTCAGGCCAGTTGGTCAACACATGTTTGATCATGTGATCTGGCACTGGTCTGTCATGTTCGGTGTACACATGGAACCTTATGCCGTTGGGAAGATTACGACTTAGCATATTATACAGTCGTTCTACGTAGATCCAATCATATCCAGTGCCGTGTATCACACACGCACAATCTACAAGGCTGAGTGTATTCTGTTTAGCCATAGGCCTTGTTCCAGTTCATTTAGTGTGTATTCTGTGTAACTGATTTGTGCAAGCCATAAATCTCTGTTGGTAACGTACGGCTGTTCTATGTCAGCAAATCCAACGCTTACAGGATAGGCCAAACTGGACATGTCAACTACAGGTCGCACTCCTGCTATGGCGGCTTGTATACCTGGTCCAGAGTTGTAGTTTACAATAGCATGGCAATCCAGTGCCAAATCAAAGCTGTCATAGGTGCCAGGTATCTTTGCAGGGCGTTCAACTGTGACTCCTAGTCCTGCAACGTCTAAACGACATCTTGGATGGGGTCGCACATGTATGGGTCTGTCAGTGACATTCTTCAAGCATTGAATTTGTTCTCTTACCCATTGATTCAAATCTACTCCGGCTGTTTGCTCGCTTTTGGCATGTTGGGACGCAATGACTATGTGTGGTTTCGGTTTTGCAGGAGTTTTCAAACTCAAGCCTAGTTTTTTAGGACGATCCCAATCCAAACGATCCAAATGTCCATAGTAGCCCTGTGCATTGATGTTGTTCACTGCAACCTTCCATGTTGTGCCACGTTGCAGAGCACCTATGTCAGCTACAATGACAGGGCGTCCCAGGGATCTATAATGCTCGTACACTGCTTGATTAGCTGCCATACGTCCAGACCATAGCACTGACCAGATCAGCACAGCATCAGAATCCATGCTGTTAGCATGCGGTGTTATTCCGGCTTGAGTCAGTGCTGACAACATAGCAGTCATTGGTGCTTGAGCATTAAGAGCACGGTGCAAAGGATAATAGGCTATGTTTCTGATCACTAAATATTTACTATGTTATTCCCCCAACTCAACGGAAAGTTAACCCAAGATCGTTTTTTTATTTTTGCAGCCGCAGACACTGTGTATTTTGATGTGCATGCTCGACCACTAATCAATAGCATTTTGAAAAACACTCCCGAATACGGATGCCACATCCACATATACGATCCGCGACCAGATCAAATTGAATTTTGCAATCGCCCAGGGGTGAGTTGTACCTATGAGTACACCGACTCTGTAGAGTTTGATCGTATCACTCAATATTGGGCAAGCCGCAGAGAGTTTGCCAATGATCGACAGAGGCAAATGTACAAAAAAGGACAAACCAACGGAGTATATGAACTACGCAAGTTGGTTCAACAAACATATTATGCCTGCGCAAGATTTGTAAGGTTGGCAGAAATATTGCCACGTGGTAGTCAATGCCTGGCAATCGATGTTGATGGCCTGATACGCGGCCCTTTTAATTCACAACTAGGGCAACAGGACTTTTACCTTTACGAAAAACCCAAGGACGGTACTCACCTTGCAGGTGCCATGTTGTTTACAGGCACAGGTCGTAGCAATGATTTCTTGCAACAATATGCTCAACAATTGCGTACCAGTATCACACAAGATGACCTGTACTGGTTTTTGGATCAATTCATACTGGATGCCATTGTGCCGCAGTACAAAAAAGGTCTGTTGCCCATGAGCTATATTGACTGGGCTATGCGCCCTGAAAGTGCCATATGGTCAGCCAAGGGCAAACGCAAAGAACTTGAAATTTTCAAGCGTGAACAGGCAAAATATCAATGAAACAGTTTCATAACTACTGGTTGCCAGACGACGAATCACACTTTAGCAAGTTTATTGAACGCAATGCCAAAGTAGGGGAGCCTGCAGAATATCAAGGTCCTGTACGTAGATTGGCATTAGGATATGTTTCTACCTTTGGTGTTAGTGTAGATATTGGTGCTAATTTTGGTCTGTGGAGTCATACACTAGAACAAAAGTTTGCACGTAATTTTGCGGTAGAGCCTGTGCAATTACATTGCGACTATTTGAAACTGAATGCTCCAGCTACTCAAATATTCCAGACTGCATTGGGTACAGAAACTGGTACAGTGATGATGCAACGATTTCCAGACAACTACGGCAAGACTCGTGTGAACTCAAACGGTGATTTTGAAGTACTGGTACAACGTCTCGATGATCTAGATTTGCCACCAGCAGATTTTGTTAAGATTGATGTAGAAGGATTTGAACTGTACGTATTACAAGGCGGCGAAAACTATATCAAGAAATCATATCCTGTATTGGTTGTTGAACAAGAATCACGAGCAGAAGCACACACATTATTATTGAGTTGGGGATACCAACTTGTTAATAGTATAAAACACGATTACATTTATAAACATGAATTTAACTGAACAATACATTCACTTGCTTAAATTGCAAAGACCTTACATTGCTGGCACAACCAACGAAGAAATATTTAATGCGTACATTCAAGACGTTAATCAAGATTACAAAGATATTAAAAATTACATTGTTAACTCAGTACACATTGTTGATGTTGGCGCAGGGGTTGGAGGTATCGACTACTTAATCAAGATCTATAATCCAAACATATCTATCACATTACTAGATGGCAATGGGGTGGTCGATGGAGAACATTATGGTTACCGAGACAACATTGCATTTTATTCAGACAATCAAGTGGCGCAAGATTTTTTTAAATCTAACAATGTTAGTGTAGAGTTCCTGCCAGCTGATCCTGCGTTGATAATTGAATGTGATACATTAATCAGTTTGAATTCATGGGGATTCCATTATCCACTAGAACAGTATCAGCTGTTTCTTGAAAACAATAGTGGCACTGTTAGTACAATAATAATTGACACTCGAATAAAATATCAAAATACCTCAATGCTTGAAGATTTTGGTTTTGTTCATTGCAAGGCACTTAGACGCTGGGGTACTAAAAAACAACGAATGGTATTTTCTAAACAACCCATTGTCTCATGTGAGCCCAGCAACGTCCTGAACGCAGGTCTTCAAAACTCCAGTGACACTGGGCTAGCTTCATAATCCACTGCTCCCGATCAGGCAAGAGTGGATTTTCCAATCTACTAAAGTCTGTGTTGGCAATGTCTCCGCCTTGACTGTATCTAGGGTCATCTGTGATAAACGCAGGAACACCTTCAATAGGTGCCACTGCACTGGGTGTTGAATTGTGACACACCAACGCCCAACAATTCACAAGATCCTGTGTGATGTGTCGTTCTTGTGGACTGATAGTTACACGATACTTCTTAAGCACAGCATCATATTTGGGGTAGTTTTTCCAATCACCAGGATGCCATCTAATTATAATGGGTCTGTCTGAGTAACGACGTATGTTAGCGAACGTATTCTCAAGCCAGGCCATTAGATTCTGTCCACGCATGCTCCACCCCATGGGACGTTGTAACGTGATCAAGATATGACTTCCCGTTGATCGCCAAGGCTTCAAGTCCATGTTGTAATGTCTACGAATGTTATTCCAATTTTCAATACCAGGAGTATTGTTACAATAAATTCCTGTAGCAGGAAACACACCATTGAAACTATACCGTAGATAACGATGTGGATTCAGCTTGTCCTTGTAAATAAACACATTGCTGTCGATGCTGAGCCAATAACGATTGCGAGATGCCTGCGTTTCCATGACCATCTTACGCACCTTGTAGTGCGGAAGATTTACTTTGCCCGGGTTGGCATCAAATGCATTGCCGATGATTGCTCCAACATCGCATGTTTCGTAGGTTTGAGATTGTGTTGTCACAGCGTGGTCACCACACTTAGCAGCACCTTCGGCAAAGAACGTTAAGGCATTGATCTTTTCTTCGCCGTTGATATGCTTGGGCAAGCTACCTAGATAACTTTTAATAACTAAAGGTTGACCGTGCATCATTCTCTTGTACCAAACTCCAGGCACGACCTGTTAAAATTTCATCTAAACTAAACTGTCCATAAGCCACACTAGATAGCCATTTGTAGATAATATCTTCGCTCAGCTTAGGTGGGTTTTCAATTTGTGCGAAATCAGCAGTGGTCACTGCACTGGCCGCAGTGGGTGCTGTACAGAGTGCAGGAATACCATATTGAATTGCTTCAACGGCAGCTATACTGTTGTAGGTTACTACAGCGTAGATATCCTCGTCTAATGCATCATAGATAGTATCGTTGGTACGCTCACCACGGCTGGCTTTCTCACGTATCACAATCTCTCTATCAGTGTGCTGACGTAAAGTAGCAATAGTCGAATTGACCCATTCATCCTTGGTAGTACCATAGTATTCAAATGGTTTTTCGGTGCTCATGATCAGCAATATTTTACTGCCTGGTTTTTTCCATCCTTGATAACGTAACTTGGGATTAAACGCACACAGGTCACGCCACCGATCATCGGGCACATCCATGATCCGACTCTGTTGCATGGAATTTTTTTCTATTCGGTGATATATTTTTCTACCTGTCATGTTGTTTTCACAACGATAGTTACCTAGGTATCCAGTTTCGATAAAGTAAAAATTACGATTGGTCTCTAATGCATGTTTAGCATAATCGCCCGATGAGATGCCACGTATTATGATATCATCTGTGATGGTTTTTCGAGCACGTTTATAATCGTAGCTATTGATAAATTTTGCATCAGGATATGATGCCATGACCATGGCAGGATAATCGTTGAACTTGATCAGTCTAAACAGTCGTTCTTCTTTGTCTCGTATCACTACGTCAAGATTCTTATCAAAACGTTTATTAGCTTTGTCGGCGGTTTTACGAAATTGAGTTCTTAGATCTTGTAGTTCGTGATACAAAGCTACTGCATCTCGATTAATGTGCTTGAGTGCATCAACCAAATTGTCGTGCTGAAGTTTGTATTCCTCCATGGGCCAGCGTTCAACAACTGCTAGTGGTAGTGTCATATGTTCCTTTGCAAGCAGTATTCAGTTAGAATGCGCTCTCTATGCCATTCATCACCTTGTGGTGTATCAGCAAACTCTTGGAAACAGGGTGTTCCTAAAGTATAGTGTAACAGCTTGGCATCCTTATTAACGCCATACTCATCAGGCAACCAATTCCACTCAGGGGGTAGTTCGCCAATGCGCGAATCTTCTAACCACGAGAAGCGGTGGAGCTCACTGCCTGTGGCGTGTTGGACGAACTGGGGAGTAAGTTGCCTGTTAGGAAAAGAATTACAATTCCACAGAATAACACTAGACCAATTTTTTCGAGGATAGTCTTC
>Ga0208974_1000087_pt1 | contig 41264 bp, 47 predicted proteins | sample GreLakmeER15MSRF_FD_187699 | JGI IMG/M metagenome (GOLD analysis project Ga0208974, IMG submission 187699) | Freshwater lentic microbial communities from great Laurentian Lakes, MI, USA - Great Lakes metaG ER15MSRF (SPAdes) | ecosystem: Environmental > Aquatic > Freshwater > Lake | place: Great... | reverse complement strand
AACCCAAGAAAATACCAACCGTTTGGTTTAAACCAGTGCCAGTAGAAACTGAGGCACGAGTTACAGAACCACGCGATAGTACGACGAAATCACCGTAAAAGATGTCGGTCGCATAACCGTACTGGATTGGGTACATACGAGTAGAACCCGCAAATACTTGACCACCAATTAGGTTTTGCGGCAACAGCCCGTACGGAGCTGATACAGCGGGATAAGCCATTTAAGACTCCTTTAAAAATTAAGAACCTTTACCAAAGCTTGTCGAAGATTTACTCTCTTTAAAGATAGGCATCCTCGCGTCGCTTTGACGCATTAAGCTACTATCAACTGCTTCTGTCTGTGATTTAGTCAATTTATCAAAGTGGGTGTTACGTTGATCCATAAACTCTGTCGGACATTTGCATAATAGCAACCCGCCAATCTCAATTTGACCGCTAAAGCGGCTATTGGGATCAACTAGCAGTTTAAATTTCGGTTGTTCTTCTGAAGAAACGGGCTCCCAACCTTCACGGTATTTACCCGTAATGTTGCGCTGATCGTAATCATTCAAAGTAGAAACACGAACCCATCTGTACGCATAGCCCGGTTCCTTATCAGGTTCCGGCAGTAGATCTGCTTGTTGCCACTGCTTAGGGCGCTCTTGCACTGCTCTACTAGTCATCTCGCGTTGTAATCTGTTTTCTGTAGCCATTTAAGCCTCCAATTTTGTCGCTTCACGAGCATATTGCTCGTTGGTTAGCCCGAGTTTTTTAGCCAAGGCAGCTTGCGTTTTTGATAGCACTACTTGTTTGGAAGAAGTACTACGCTTCGCAGATGCGACTACCGTGCTTGGTTTTGTACGTTGAGGTTTTTCCTCATCGTTTTTAGATGTTGATGCAAATTCTTCTGGGAATCTACGTACAACTTCTTTGTCGATACTTTTGAAATATTCATCAGTACCAATGTATGCTTTACCGTACCTTACCGCTAACTCTTCATGGACACCTTCAGCTAGCTTGCGCATTGCTAATTTATTAGGATCAACAAACCAAGGGTTTCTGGACACCCAGCTTGCGACCTTTGGGTCCATTTGCTGCGTTTGCGGCGGTTGTGAGGTAGTTTGTACCTCATTTTCTTGGATTTGTACAGCAGGTCTGTAGTTTTTTGCTTTATCAAGCTTCATCTCAGCCCGCATAAGCTCTTTTTGAGCTTCTAAAAGCTTATCGGAGTCCCCAGAGTCATACGCTTCTTTATAGTTGCGTTCTGCTTTATCTATTTCTAGCTCAGCGGATGTCTGGTAATTAGAAATTAATTCTTTTTCACCACTATGCAACATAGATTTAAGTCTTCGGTTCTCATCTAAGATCCGTTGAGTCGCTTCTAAAGCCTCTTGTTGTTCACGTAGTACAGCCTCTTTTGCCCTACGTTCATCATGCCAAGCCTTCTTGTACTGAGTAAACTTAGTCTTTACGTTTTTAGAATATTCTTGAGACTCATCAGCTGTTTCAAGTTCCTGTGTAATCTCTTCTGGAAGAGGTTCAGCAAACCTGTCTTCTTGAGGGGTGTCGTCAACAATTTTAATTTCTATGTCTTCATCACCTTCTACCGTAATTTCCAGTTTTTCTTCGGATTTTTCCTCATCTGGAAACTTAAAATCATCATCAAATTTAGGCATGTGCGTTCCTTATTTACGTTTAATACCGCGTGGATCTTCTACAACACCTTCGACGTTGTCGTCGTAAATAATGCGGAATTCGCGGTCGTGGATCAGTAGGCGTGTACCAGCATTTGGGCGAACCAAAATGAAGTCACCTTTTTTGCACCAAGCCCCGTTAGGAAACTTAGTTTTGTCTATGTAGCAGTCTGGTCCCAGATCCACAACGAATAAAACTGTTGTTAACAATTCTTCGATGCGTCTAGTCTCATCAGCTTTTATCAAACCAATTTCGCTACTTTCAAACTCCGCGTCTGCTTCTGGAATAGCGCAAAGAATGCGATAACCAGTAGGTTTAGGGAGTTGCTTGGCTTTCTCTTCTGCGTTCTTGTGCAGCACCTGCGTCAGATCTACTGCTTTTAAAAGATCAATGTTAATCGTCATGGGACTCCATGTTTTTTGTCAGGTCTGAGAGAAATCTCCGAGCAGTGAGTAGACCTGTAATAACCCCACACATATAGCGATACTCTTCAAAGGTCTTAGCGCTGCTAGCACCAAGATCTTCTTCAAGTCGTTTTATGTCCTCGTCAATCTGTGTAGCGACGCGTTCCGCTACTTTAAGTACTTCGTACATTAATCACCTTTCTTTGTAGGCTTCTGAATCTGTGCCTGCCGAGCCTCTCCATGTATTTTGGCGGCAAGTTTTGCCCCTTCAGTTTCTTGCTGTGCCTCAATACGATCGCGTTCAACTTGTAGTTGAGCTGCCTTGAGAGCCGCATCAGCTTGGTCTTTAGCAGTCTTACGCTGCAAGTCTTGTCCTTTAATCTGAAGCTCTTGTTGTTGCAACTGAATGAGCGGATCTTGAGACTGTTGTTGAGCTTTTTGTTGTTGAGCTTCTTGTTGATGTTGTTGTAATAACTGTTGAGAAGCTTGCGCCGCCATTTGAGATATGCGAACTTCCATATCAGGAGCCATTTCAACTTCATCTTGCTCTTCGTTATACGGAGGAAGAGTTTGACCCATTGCTTGCTCAACTTGCTTGCGGTACTCCATGCCTAAATGCTCATGTATATGAGCCATCATTGTTGCTTGTAGTGTCTGAGCCATCTGTGGATTCATACCAACAATTGCTTGCACTTTTGGGTCCTGCATAGCAGACATATGCACCGCGATATGAGCTTGATGATCTTGATACAGAAACGCTTTAGCAGGTTTATTACGTAAAATGTTCATGTTCTCTGTGACTGGGTCACGAGGTTTCATGTCTTCTGCAACTGGCACAAGTTTCTGGTAGTTCTTAATACCAATCACTTCCAACATCTGACGATGTAATTGGGGAAGGTCATACAACTGTGGTGCGGTACTCGCTAGCTGTAGAGCCGCCTGATACTGAACAACCTTCTGAGCCATAGTAGCTGCGTTGGGGTCAGATACAGGGATCACGTTAACTGCTGCGTAGTCAGACTTCTTAGCTGTACGTGAACCTTCTATTGGCTCGTAGTCATAGTCTTCTGGGGCGTTGTCTGCAATAATTTCTTTTAACAGTGCAAACTCTTGACGCATCGCGTAATGCACGCGCGCCTGAATAGCACTCATTGATTTCAATGTACGCTCTAAGATTGCTAGAGTAGTACCGACTGGAGAGTTAGCAGACATGTCTGATGCTTGCAAGTCAGCAGTGCCAGCGAAACGACGACCATCATCTATGATTTGATTTAATAACGCCAACAGAACCTGTGATGGTTCCTTGTATGGCAAAGTCATGATGTTGTCTTTGATAGTTCCACTTGGGACATCCATGTCCCTGAACTCTCCCGGTGCTATCGGCGTGTCGTCACCCTTAGATCTAAGCCCACGAGTTTTAAAGCCACCCGGCAGATTAGAAAGGGTACCAGCATCAACAAGCTGGCGAAGAATAGAAGTACCAGACTTGGCAAAAGCACCAATAAGATGAATGAGACCGAAAGCATAAAATCCAAAACCCGGTATGTAGGGGTAATGAACAAAGTGTGCGCGTTTCTGGTACGTCTCATCATCGGGTTTCCAGTTTCTACGAATAGCTAAGATTTCTCCAGATGATTTTTCCATTGTCACTACATAAGGTAGCGCAATACCTGTCTGCTCACCTTTTTCTGTCTCATGCTCAAAGCCTTCAAGATCAAGCTCTACGTGCATTTCCAACAATTTGAAGCGATCGTCTTGAGTAGCTCTAAAACCTAACTTCTCAGCAATCTTTTTCTCTACTTCATCCATTGTCCCTGTGGGGTCACCGAGATCAACTTCACGATAAAAACCTTCATACTGCAACTTCCTAACTTCATTAGGAGTCTTGCGCATCACATGAGTAACACGCTCCGCTGCTTCTAAACTAGATGCACCATAAGGTACAACTACATCTTCCGCAGGGCAGAACATCGAGACTTGCCGTTGCAAGCTAGAGTCTTCATAGACTTTCTTAAACGCGTTACCTGAAAGACCCAAACCCCACAACATGCGCTCATGCTCGGGACGGTACTCTTTCATAACTTCAGTCAACTGATAGTTCATGTCATTTTGAACTCGTTCAGCCGACGCTTTTGTCTCAGGCGTTTCTTTACCAATTACCTGTGTCTTGACCGGGCCTGCGGCTGGGAAGGTTGACATCATCGTCTCAGCTTGGAACTTCACAAGCGACTCTGCAAGTATGGGGTGATAGACACCACACGCACCGGGCCAAGGCTCCATGCGTTCTTCTATCTTCATACCCAACAACTCAAGTCCGTCGACATAAGTCTGTATCCAGTCCTTGCGACTAGCAATGTCGGTCTCAAAGTCTCCTACTAAGTCCCCCGCCAATTTCACAAGCGCTGACTCATCCATCTCTTCTGCAAGGTTGCGACTAAAGTCATCTTCCTCATCAGACTTCTCCATATCAATCTCAAAGCCCGGCCCTTTGATATTTACAGCCTCCGGATCCTCAATCAAAATCTCGATTGGTTCTTCTTCCGCAGCGATCTGGTCGATACCTTGAGGAGCCTGATATAAAGCCTTGTCTATTGCCATGATGTATCCTTAGTAGTAAGCCGCTTTTTTGCGGTACATATTTAGCATGTTAGGTTCGTCTGGCTCATCTGTGTCCAGTCGTATAAACCCACCCTGCCTGAATCTTAACAGTGCAAGCGTTGTGGAGTCCACTAAGTCGTCGTTAGCGCCAGAGGGAAAGTCGTTACATTCTTCGATCACTTCTTTCGCCCAACGCCTATCCGGAGCGTACACAACTCCCCCTTGAAATAGTGCCGATACAGCGTTCACACGCGCTATCTTGTCTTGACCTTTTCCGGGGGTAAACTCACCCACAGGTATGCCCATCCTGCGAAACTCTTGATATAGCACAGATCCGTTAGACTTTTTTTCAACCATGAACGCATCTGGTTGCCATTCTTTGTACTGTTCTATGACCATAGCCTTCAGATCAGGGTATTCCATACGTTTCTTGACAGCATTTAACAAAATGATGGCGTAATTATTAGTGTCTTCGTTAAAAAACACTCCCCAAGTAGTCAAAGCGTTATAGTCAGCCCTATTATTAGCTTCTTGTGCTGCATCAAGCGACATGATGGTGAACTCGCATTGAGGAGGGTCTTCTTTTTCCCAAATTTTCCACCATTCCCTCTTTATTAGAGCGCCTTCTTCTGATACAGGGTTTTGCATGTACTGGGCATTCCAATACCGCACATCTAACCCAGCTTTTTTAGCTAATAGTTCCTCTACAGGCCAAAACTCAGGCCAGAGAGCCTCTCCATCATCTTTAATTGCAGGGAACTCAACCACTTCCCAAGCATCAACCTCATCATTTCGATCCATTTGGGTCACAATTTGACCCGTTAAGTCCAATTTAGACCAGCGAGTCATAACTACAATAATCGCGCCTCCCGGCATAAGACGCTGTAGAGGACCAGACTGAAACCACTCCCAAGCAGGAAGAAAGACATCAGGGCGACCAGTTTTAGCATCTTGTTCTGAATGCGGATCATCGATAATAAAGAGGTCAGCCCCCCTACCAGCAAGAGCGCCGCCAACACCAATTGCAAAGTACTCACCATTAAAGTTAGTCCCCCATCTTGATGCCGACTTTGAGTCAGCCTGCAGTTCTATTTGCGGAAAAATGTCTCTATACGCTTCTGAACCAACAAGGTTACGTACACGACGTCCAAAGTTAACAGCCAGATCCGCTGTGTGGGAAGCCATGATGATCTTTTTCTGAGGATACTTACCCAAGAACCATGCAGGAGCGAGATAGGATATAAGTTCTGACTTACCATGCCTCGGAGCGATATTAACAATGACTCGTTTTTTCTTACCGTTAGCAATATCTTCAAAAATTTGAGCCAACTTGAGATGGTGGGGACCGACTTTGTATCCCGCGTAGACATGTTTAACGAAATCAAGAAAGTTCTCCTTGCCCAAATTCTGGGTTATTTTGGCATCATAAGTTTTAAGAAGCTCAAGAACACGCCTCTTCTGCTTGTCAGGCATTGTCGGGAGAGCTTCCCGCAACTGAAACAGTTGTTCAGGCGTTAAGCTACTCATTTTTTACTATTTCACGAGCTTCGACGTCAATTACCTTGTTCTCTAAGCTGCCAAGGGTTTCAAGAAGTTCAGCTTCTACCTCTTGGATAGAGAGAATCTTATGTGTTACCTCAGTACGCTTCTTAAATGCGTCCACACCGTCAATTTCCCCCAGCTTTCCTAGGGCAGCAACTCGAATCTTGGCATCTTTTGAGGCTTCTATCTCAGCAACCAGCTTATTTACCACGTACATCTTTAAGTCTGATAGCTCATCGACTATAGATACGTTCATCTGAGCCACCATTCCAGCTAGATAAGCTAGTGTCTCATTAGGATATTGGGCGTAATCAGGTCTGTATGTGGGGTCTGATGCCATCTTCTTGGCAATTTCAGTAGCCTGATCAGCATTTTCTTTAGTAGGGGAGATGATCTGACCCGTCAAATCAGACATTAGTTTGACCACATTAGCCCTCATCTGCAGCTCTTGTGCAGGTGAAAGCTCGGGGAACGCGTCTTTGGCGCTCTCTGGCAGAGGAATGTTTTCCTCAATGTTTGGTACTAATTCATCCATGTCGGGCGTGTCTCCGTTGCGCCGAATATACCACTTTTTGGAAATTTTTTGTAAAAATTTTTTTGACTTTAACAAATAAAAAGAGACGGGGGGTACTTCAGATCGGCAATAAGTGCAGAGTTAGGGAATTAACAAATCTTCCGCAACCCGCATGGATATTGATGTGGAGCTTCGGCGTGGCGCTGGGACTTCGTGAGTAAACTAGGCTTATAGGGTTTTGAAAGTTTTGAAAAAATGTAGTGTTATTTGTCTGTGTTCAAGGGTATGGGGGCGAAGGGGGGACCCAAATGAGATTCGGGGGGTGTGGGGTGAGCAATCCCCCATAGAACTTTACTTATAGCCCCCGTTCTAGTAATCTACATGCATGGGTTCAGCGATTAAATACTGCTACTAGTCAACGCCTGACCAGTCAGTAGCCCATCACTAGGAGATGCTATGTATACAGTAGCAGTGCGTTGGGGTGAGTTGGTTAAGACTCACAAGGCTTGGACTCTTAGCAATGCTAAGGCAACGATGTATGCCTATCCTAATAAGGATGTGTTCATCAAGGTGACCGACCTATTCGGTAGACGTGTTGCGGTGCGTTACTACCGCTAAACCTCGGGGGGCGAAAGCCCCCCATCATTGGGAGATTGATATGGAAGTAAGAGTAGTGAAGGCGTTCATCCACGCTATGGTTTGGATGTTGGTTGGTATGGTAGTGATGGCTCGCATCTACTGCTATAACCTTGGTATTACATCGGGGCCGATGTTCATCGACTGGATGACTGTATGGGTTACAGGCGGTGCATTGGTTATGTTCGAGTTGTTGCTTGCGTTTGACCCATCGTTTAAAGATGACAACGGGTCAACGTAACATCTGGCGTGCCCATGTGTGGCACGCGACGAGAGAGGCGTTGTATCAGCGACGCCCTTTCTCTGAACTACCTAGTCGTTACGAGTTCTTTCGTAAGGCTAAGGAACAAGTGCAACGTGCTACGTTCTGCGCCAAGATAGATGGCGAGGACTACAGCAGAGTGCGCTAACCAAGGGGACTTCGGTCCCCTTTTTATTTCGCCTGCGCATACTGATGCCAGTTATGTGTGGTCGGGCGCGCAAAGCGTGAACATGGACAAGCGCGTTGATTAGTAGTCCATTCACCCATGGAACTTTACTTAAGCGCCTACAAATGCTACTCTTCATTTGTCGGTTGGGAGTTCGCTCAATCGACTTTTCTTAATCGTTCATTTTTATGGAGATTGACACATGGCAACTACAAAGCCAAAGACTGCTAAGTCTGAAACTAGCACGACCCCGATAGCAAACGCTATTCGGGAACAAGGGTTCGCTTCTTTGCAAGACGCGGGTTTCCAACAAGCGGGTGCATACCAAACGACCGAATCGGTTGCCAAGTATGTAATGACGCAAGACGCTACTTTCCCAACTGAAGTGTCGAGCGATACTAGGGACTCGCTTTATGGCGGTTACAAAATGAAGTTCACCCAACTTTATGAACCAACTGTCTACGCGGTTATCAATGACCACTATGTAGTCGCTACTGAAGAGCATATAAATACTGCCAATATCGAAAAGATTCGTATTGGTGTTGACCATGCATATTCTTACTCACAACAAGAGTTCGGTAAGTTGAAAAACACGCGACCCGCTCTTCATTCATTGATTGGTAAGGTTCGGGACAAGACTAGCACCTACTGTTCTAACCGACTAGCCGAACTGAAACGCGTTGCAATACGCCTACAGAAAGACGCTACTGGTGAAGAGAGTAGCACAAGAAAAGCCAACAAGAACTTTGAAGAGTTCGTTGACGATTGGTTCAAAGATACCGCAGAAGATAGGCTGAAAACTGCCAAGTCTCGCGGAGATGCTACTGCAGACGCTAAGCGGTTCACCAACGCTAAGATAGCATTCATGACCAAGTGGAGACACGCGGACGCTAAGTAATTAGCCCTACAAACCCAGTCGATTCGTCGGCTGGGTTTTTTTTCGTCCGTGTGTTTTGATACCAGTTATTTGTGGTCGCGCGCGTGAAGGGCGCAGGCAAGGCAAGCGCGCTAAATAACGATCCATCCCCCTGTGGAACTTTACTTTAAGGGCTTGATTTGGTAGTGTGTATTTGTCGCTGACGAATTCTCTAGGCGATGTATTCTTAACTTTTGGAGCAATCATGCAATTCAAATCCTTTAAAGACTTTGCGTATCAACATGCCATCACCACAGACACCTCTAGGGATCAAGCGCAATATGCGATTGACAATATCTCGGGTTTTCCTGAGACCCTGCCCGAGGAGATACAGGTGGAGATGGTAGAGGGTTATCGTTTACGCCACAGCGAAATCAAAAAGCCTGTGGTGTATGCGATCGTTAACGATCATTACGTCATCGCATCCCCTGAACACCTTGCTAGCAAAAAGGTGGAAAAAATCGAGGTCAGCGTGGCTTATGTGTTTTCCTATTCATCGCAGGAATTTGGCAAACTCAAAAATACAAACCCTGCCCTCCACAAAATTGTGGGCGATGCTAGGGATGCCACCTCCACCTATTGCTCGAATAAGATCAGGGAATTAAAGCGCATAGCAAAAAGTATCTTAACTGTCGGTCAGGGTGGAACACGGGAATCGTTTAACTTTGTGGAATCCGTAACAAAGGATTTCGAGAAGCAAGAAAAATCCTGCAAGGTCAAGCAAACCAGAGGTAATGATTCCACAGCGGATCCTGCAAAGTTTAAACTTGCTGTAAAAGCCTTTTGGGCGACATACAACAAGTAACAACTAAAACACTTTTAAGCCACCCTCGGGTGGCTTTTTTTTGGCCTTGCATTTTGATACCAGTTATTTGTGGTCGCGCGCGCAAAGAGTGTGCGTGATGCACAAGCGCCTTAATTAGCGATCCACCGAATAGTGGATTTTGAATCATCGCCTACCGTTCTCAGATTTGATACACCTGATTTGCGTCATGTTCTAGAACAATGTTCTACTTTTTAGACACAGTTAGAACAGAACTTTCTAGGTTTCATGCGGGCTAGCGGGGTTTTGTTCTAATGTTCTACGTTTTTCGGCAGGACATGGGAATATTTAGAAAAAGTCGGCAGAGCAAAGACTCGCCAGCCAGTGCAAGAAAAATAAAAAATAGAACGGTATACCCTCTCAAATTTACTAGAACATAGAACACCCCTTATATATATATATCTTAATAGTTATTATTATAGAGTCTTTTCTTCCTAAACTTAATACTTTTCCTTACAGAATTTTTATTTTCCTCGTTCTATATGTAAAGTGGAAAAAGTAGAACACGCTAGAACAAGTAGAACAAAACTCTATATAAAAAAGTTGTCTACATCTCTTGACTAATAGGTCAAGTTCTGTTATACTTATAACTGATGGGGAGAATATCTCATCAACATCGTTAAACAACAGTCCATCGAATAGTGGATTTTCAGAAAGGGATTCTTATGGGACAGATGAAACAACTTAGTATTGCAATCCATGAAGCAGTGGAGTCGGGTTTGATGCCCAACCCATTTCTGCCCGAATCAGTCTATGCGCTGATCGAGGTGACGGCATCCATCGAGAAAGTCATAGGCATCTATGCGCACAATGATCTGGCGCTGTGGGATGCTTGGCTCTGTGAGCAAGACCCTGAGAAGTTGGACACACACTTCTTTGTGCGGGAGATGGAGTTTCACCGTGACACATACGAGCAAGCAACAAGGGACAACAGAGTATGACTAAAGAAAATCTTAACTCATTGACACGCCTGATCATCATGATGGCGAACCGACCCGAGGTCTTTGTGAAGGTGGCAAACAAACGAGACTTTGCCGAGGCGGTGATGCTCGTCTCACCTCTGATCAACGGCATGAGTCGTGACGAGATAAACAAACTTAGAAAGGAACTCAAATGATATTCAGAGCAGAGTGCCGTATGTGTGGCACAACCTACCCCAACCAACGATGGGCTCTCGGCTACAAGATGTGTATGCCATGCGGTGAAGCCGAGTCCAAGCGCGTGGTGCGCACAGTCGTGCCTATGCCCAAGTCCAACTACATATTAGTAACAGATATGTCTTTGCTCAAGGGATTGAACTCATCACACAAAGGAGGAGTCAATGGGCTATAGATCATTGGTTGCATACACCATACGGTTCGTGGGCAATGACGATAAGAAGAGCGAGCAATCGTTCAATACATTCTTATGCGAAGCCAAGGCGAAGATCCCTGCGCTGTGGGCTGGTGGGGAGGACTCGATCAACGAGTGGCTCGAGATCGACATGACGAAGTGGCAGTTCAACTTCCATACACCACACGACATCAAGTGGTATCCCGACTATGCGGATGTGAAGGCACACGAAGCATTGTGGGATTTAGCACGAGAGTTCAACGAGGACAACAACACGATAGTTGGTCAGATGTTCATAGTGGGTGAGGAGGCTGATGACATCAACCAACGAGCGTTTGGTGAATTGGAAGATGACTACATCCGTCTCAACAGAGAGATCACTTGCGATTGGTTAGATAAAAAAGTTGAGTAAACATCTTGACTAATAAGTCAAGTTATGTTATACTTATAGCCAATGGGGGAGTCAGTCGTGAACCTCATTAATTAGTAGTCCATCGAATGATGGATTTGTTTTTAAACTGGAGAAAGCAAATGGAATTACAAAAACCTAAGCACCTGATTAGCCTTGCTACATCGGGTATGTTAGTCAGCGTGGATGTCAATGTGTGGTCTGCTACCAAGCAAGATCGTGGCATCAGCAATGAGGTTACTACGGCAAAGAAAGCCGACCAACACGCGGGCAAGTATGTGAAGAACTTACTAGCCGATCACCCCAAGCACAAGGCGATCGTGAACTACCGACAGACTATCTACAACTGGGTCAAGCGCAGAACCTATCGGTGGAACAACGCTCAAGACTATCTACCTAGCGTGGACATGCCCAAGTTCAAGCAAGAATACAACGTCCATGAAGCATCGTTTCATAAACTCTTAGGCGAGTTCTTGACTGAATACGACAGCATCGTGAGCGACATGGCGTTCAAGCAGAGTGGCATGGGCGATATGTTCGACCGCAATGACTACCCCGCTAAAGAGGAACTAGCATCTAAATTCGGTGTTCGACTTTTCGTGTCGGAAGTGCCATTGAATGACTTCAGGTGTTCCATAGCACAGGACATCGCTGATGACTTGTTCACCACATACTCTACTCAAGCAGAAGAAATAATGTCCCATGTAATGATGGAACAACAAACAAGGTTCGTGGAAGTTATGAAGTCCATTAGCCATTGTTGCGGTGTTGACGAGATCGGTGTAGATGACAACACAGGCGAGACCAAGACCAAGAAGAGAAAGATTTATGACACAACCATCTTGAAAGCGAAAGAGATGTGCGAGTCATTCAAGCAGTTCAATCTAAGCGCAGATCCAGCATTGGAGGAAGCAAGGGCAACGCTAGAGAGAACACTGAGCGATGTGACGGCAGAGGATATTCGTGATTCCGATGCGGTGCGTCATGCGGTGAAGGAGGATGTTGACAGTATCCTCGGCAAGTTCGGCACATTCAAGTGCGTTTAAGTATTCAATCAGTTCATTTAAGTATTCAATCAGTAAAGGAAAGACATCATGTCTAAAATCAGTTTCAACGACACAGTATCAATCAACGAGTTGCGTAAACTCATTCCAATAGTAGCCCCTCACACGACAGTGGTCGTGCAATCAGAACCGGGTTGTGGCAAGACCTCGCTGTTATCTATGATTGCATCAGACAACGGTGACAAGTGGCGCTCACCGAAGGACGGCACAAGCATCGAGGGTGACAAGTATGACTACATCTATGTCGACTGCCCCGTGAAAGATATGTCAGACATAGGTATGACTATTCCCAACCATGCTAACAAGGCGTTGGAATACTATGTGTCGAGTCTCTTCAATCTCGATGACAAAAAGCCGAAATACATTCTGCTTGACGAGTTGATGAAAGCACCGAAGTTACTGCAAGTGATCTTCACCCGACTAATGCTAGAGAAGATGGTAGGTGACAGACCACTGACCGATGGATCGGCAATTATCGCAACGTCTAATAATGCATCAGATGGTGTCGGTGACAACATGCTCGCTCACGCAGGCAATCGTGTGTGCTTGGTGCGTATGGCAAAGCCGACAGCAGATGAGTGGTTGGCGTGGGCAACAGAGAATGGTATCTCTCGCGTTGTTCGTGCGTTCGTTGCAATGTTCCCTCGTTGCATGGCGTCATACATTGATGGAGATCAGAAGGACAACCCTTACATCTTCAAACCATCAATGACGAGTCTCTCGTTCGTCTCTCCTCGCTCACTCGCCAAGTGCGATGTCATCGTGCGCAATCGTGATGTGATTGGTGAGAACGCTACTAAGGTCTGTCTCGCAGGCACTATCGGTGCAAGCGGTGCAGGTGATATGTCGGCATTCATGTCGTTGGAGAAATCATTGACGGATGTAAGAGACATCATCAAGAAGCCCGAGGATGTAGAGATACCGAAGGACATTAGTGCGCAGTTGATGATCATGTTCCAAGCAGTCGATGTGCTTGATACACAAGATCAGTTGACGAAGTTCATGATGTTTGTCAATCGTATTCCATCAAGCGAGATTCAAGGTGTGTTCTTCACCATGATGATGCGCAACCCCAAGTCAATTCGCTTGGCACGCAACAACCAAGAGATCGCTGACTGGGCTAAAAACAACCATGAGTTGTTCTAACGACACCTACATCTAAGCACCCACGTCGTCGTGGATCTGTATTTAAATCTTAATCATTGAAAGGAATTGTGATGATCACTATCACAGAGTTGGAGTTCGTGTTATTCGTAGGCATGGTCGTGATGACCTACCTCTACTTCAAGGAGAAGGCTGAGGGGGTTTCGTTCAAGCGAACAACTATGAATATATTTCATCAGGTTGCCATTGGCAAATTAAAAATCAAAGAGACCGATGATGGTTTCGAAATGGAGGTTACAAATGTTAGTTAAAGATAGAGAAGAGACATTGCTCAAGCGTGATCACATTGCGCTAATGAAACATCCCGAGACAGCGTTCTACTCAGGCGTGATGCTCATGGGTAAATCAGAAGTTGTCGACAGTGGATGTCCTACGGCATACACCGATGGTGTCAACAAGGTCTATGGTCGTGCGTTCTTGAAGCGTATCGCTACTGCACCGAAGCGTCGTGGCTTGGTGTTGCATGAGAATCTTCATGTGGGACTCAAGCACATCACGCATGGGCAGATGATGTTTGAGGAGAACCACAAGATGGCTAATCTCGCCGCTGACTTTATTGTCAACGACATCATTGAGAATATTAAGGGATGCATTGTTGGCACACAGGAACGCATTGTCGAACTACCTGATGGCGCGGTGTATGACCCGATGTTCCACAACTGGTCGATGCGTGAGGTATACAACTATCTAAAGAAGCACGCCAAACCTAAACCCAAACCACAGAAGGGTGGCAAGCCATGTGATAACCCTACCAACCCTGATGATGGAGATAACGACCCACAGTCGGGTGGAGAGAAAGATAAGGAAGAGTGGGAATCGGTTGAAGTCAATGGCAAGGAGTATGACCTTTCTGATTCAGACGAGCATGGGTTCGGTGACTTGAAAGATCTTACGCATGAGAAAGCCAAGGAGATCAACGATGCAATCGATAAGGCATTGCGTGAGGGTGGCATCCTAGCGGGTCGCATGGGTGCGAAGTTACCTAAAGTAATCTCAGATCTACTCGAACCAAAGATTGATTGGGTCGATGCGATGCGTGACTTTGTGAACTCTTCAATCAAAGGCAAAGACGAGTTCACTTGGCGCATTATGAACAAGCGTCACTTGGCTAACGACATCCTCTTACCAAGCGTAGAAAACGAGACGATCGGTGAGGTAGTGGTTGGGATAGATACATCAGGCTCTATTGGCGGTGATGAGATTACCGAGTTCGCTACGGAACTGGCTTCGATTTGCGACCTTGTTCAACCTGAGAAGGTTCGTGTTCTTTGGTGGGATACCGAGGTGCATGGTGAGCAAGTCTTTATGCCACACCAATACGCAAGCATTGCATCATTGCTTAAACCATTAGGCGGTGGTGGCACTCATGTTGGTTGTGTCAATGACTACATCAACAAGGAGAAGGTGCAAGCCGATTGTGTGATCGTGTTCACTGACGGCTATCTAGAGTCCGACATCGTGTGGAATATCTCTAGCCCATCTCTTTGGATGATCACACGCAACAAAAACTTTGAGCCCCCTGTCGGCAAGATGGTGGTGTTTGGAGATGACTAATCTTGGTAGTTACATGGATGCGTGTCTCAGAGAATCTCAAGCAGAAGCAAACGCTAAAGAGGTCGAAGATCGCATCTATCGCAAACTCCGTCTAACTAACCTAATAAACAAGGCTGAAAAAATGAGTCTCCTCCAACAGTTCGCTGAAATATCTTACAAAAAGATACCCAACATGACCACTGAGTCACGACACCGCATGTCCAAAGAGATAGCAGAAGATCTCATAAATGAGAAAGGAGAAGGCGCATACCTACATTGCCTAGAGAGACTCTCTAACAACACGAACTCGCCACGCCTGTGGCGGGATGTATTAACTTATCTTGATGAAATGAAAGGGAAACCAAATGAAAGCACTTAACTACAAGCGACTGCTTGAGATCACAAATACCGTTCCATCCTTTCGTGGAAACGTAAATAGGTTTCCTATTGGTGAACGCAGACAGAACAACAAATACTTTCTTAGACGAGACGAGGATGGTCATACTGTTTTCGATGTCGTGTATGGAGAGGCATGGAACTCAACTGAGATTGATAGGCTTGAATACATACGACTGAAACTCGAACACAGAAAGTTCAGAAAAGCAACTGGCACAGAGAGAGCGCAGACCTATGTAATGAAGTGGCGTAAGTATTCGGATGTCGGTGGAGTATGGACTCAAGGCAAAGACTGTGAATACCATAGACGAGACAGAGGTCACAACATCGTTGGCACTGTGCGCCCTGACAACTCGTTTGAGTTTACTAAGTCACGCTACTGGCAAGGTGATCGTTGCTTTCTATCTCAGCATAGTGCGGGCTACTTCTCTACGGACTCACGCAGAGGTGGGATGGTATATGCGATCGACATGCTAGATGACAACGCTGTGTTCCATCCGATATGGAAAGGCTTGCGGGTCAACTGCGACACGATGGAAGCAATCACACCATATGAGGTAGTCATCAACCATGTCGATCGCAAGTCTGGAAAGGGCATCTTGTCAAAGTATGAGCATATGTTCAAAGTTTCTGAGGTGATGCTCAAGGCTATGGATTTGGGCTCTATCAACAACACTTGTATTGACATCGTTGATGGCATCTTCGGTGAGAAGGCGCATGAGCAAAAGATCGGGCGTGAGACAGAATACAAAGAACATGCTGAGAAACTCATAAACGATGCGCCATTGGATGCGCTCCTATTGTTCAATCTTGCGTATGGCGTAAGGCATGTAGGGTATCGCATGAGGTATGGCATGAACAACCATACTGATGACACGCCTGAGAACATCTTCATGGCTACTAAGCGCAAGATCGCTAGAGAGATTTATAAACAAAATCCTGACATCCTCAAGGAAGTGTCGTGTGGTAGTGGTAAGCGTTACCCCGCATGTGATTGGGGTGTGAAACTAATGGTCAACGGTCAACAAGTGGAGCAATCAACATGAGTCTGAACTTCATAGAAATAGAAATGAGAGATGTGTATGGGGTAACGAAGTATTACCCTGTGTGCGAGAAGGCGTGTGTCTTTGCACGAATTGCAGGGACTACAACGCTAACAAAGGAGACGATCAAACAGATCAAGTTACTTGATTATGCGGTCATCATTAAAGTTAGAGAACCACAACTGGGAGATTGATATGTCAGTAGAGAAATACTTTGTAGAAGGACTCGGCAATGAGGAGATGTATGAGGAGTTGAAAGACTCAAAGATCTTCCCACTGGTGCGTGAGTTGCAATTTACCTATGGTCTGAAGGTCTATCAAAAGTCGCAAGGGGATGGATACATGATGTGTCATCCTAATGGCTTTGCTGTGAGCAATGTGTGGTATGACCATGACGAGACTCAATTCAAATACCGCTCTCCTTGGTATAAGAAACAACGAGGTAGCAGTGCATCAGATAAAGAGACTGTCAGTAGCGTAAAAATCTCTTCACTCATGGCAACACTCAAGCGCATGGAAGCAGTGCCCCCTATGGAGAAAACAACTCACAACTATGTGCGCAGACTCACCGATGCAGTAAGTAGATTGCGTAGGGAGTTAGGTAGTCACAACAAAGATCATGGGTTGACTGGCGATGAAGTTCATGCGTTGATGTTGACTGCACTAGGTAAAACTCCTAATAGTAATTGGGTGAAGATAGACCAAAATAAATGTCAATTAATACTTGACAAATTCGAGGAAGCGGATAAGATAAAGAAAACAAAGATCGAAGAGAGTAATCGTTTTTTCACTAACCCTTTCTACCTGATTGGTGTTGACATGAACAGTCATTACTTAGTAGGTAAATTTAAGTTAACAACAGTAAGCACAGATCAAGAAAAAATGAAGTATGAAACAGTTGAACCATTCAAACGATATAAGAGTTATGAAGATCTACCTGATCTCATTCCAGTAATGACGATGATCAAGTTAGCCTATGAAACCTCCAACCATAACAAACAAGGTGTCATACCTATCATGGATGGATATGACCCGAACCTTGATGCAGTGTTCTTCTATCACTCTCGCCCAACTGTCTACGATCACGCATGGATGGTGACACCATGTTCCGCAACCTGACGCCTGTGGTGCATCCAAAGAACTATGCCCTATTGCGTGTCCCTTTGCGTAAGGTGGGGTGGAACTACACCATCTCTGTCGCTGATGGATTCACTAGGACATTCAACGAGAACACATTACCTGATGTGATCAAGACCAAGATGGCAATGATTCTTGCGCGTGGTGACAAATTCAAAATGGATAACCACTCAGACAGATTGTCGCTATATACAAACACAATTCCCGAACTAGATGAGATAGGTTGGAGATCATCCGAGACCTATTTCTGTTTAGTTCTTGATCGGCTAACTATCGATTCACTAAAAGGTGGAGGACAAAATAATGCTTGAAACAATCGCATGGGCAGTGATGCTAATGGTCATGGGCGGGGCGGTCGTAGTGATCGTTGCGGTGGCAATCTTTATGCTGAGTAAGGATGACTGATGACGCCCGAAGCCAAGGTAAAAGAGAAGATCAAGAAGATTCTCAAAGCACACGCTGTATGGTATGCAATGCCACATGGTGCGGGGTATGGCAACGCAGGGATACCCGACTTCCTGTGTTGCCATAAAGGAAAGTTTCTAGCGATAGAAGCAAAGGCGGGCAACGGTGTCCCCACTGCTTTACAACGCAAGGAACTAGAAACTATTAAGCGAACAGGTGGCGATGCTTGGCTTGTGAACGAGGACAACATTGACATCTTTGAAGAACATATGAGGAACTCTTATGACTGATGAAGAAGATCGTAGCAATCTGCGAGATCTACACGCAGGGTTTGCGATGGTGGGGTTACTAATGAAAGGAGAACACCCGCCCACTATTCCCGCCCTAGCGTATGAACTCGCAGATGCTATGCAAGAAGCACGAAACCAACATAGTGTTGGAATCGTATCCGTTAAACGCCAAACCAAAAAGGAGAAGGCAAATGAATAGATTGAAGAGCAATATCGCAAGAGCAACAAAACTCGTTACTGATAACCACGATACAACAGCGAAAGAAATCGCCACTGTAATCGGTGTGAAGATGGACTCCGCACATAATCTTTTATACAACGCACGCAAGAAGTTACGTCTACACAAAGTCGGTCGTGGCAAGTTTGCTGTGTGGAAACAGAAGGCACGCATGCAGAGCGCAGTATCGAGAGATCCCGAGGGCGACAAAATAGATGCAATTGTTGAAAAGGTTTTCGCAAGAGAGATCATCCAAAAACATCACACCGACATGGTGAACAACCCGCCCCACTACACAAAAGGTGGCATGGAGACTATCGACTTTATCGAAGCCAAAGAGTTGGGATACAACTTAGGCAACGCTGTGAAATACATTACGCGAGCCGATCACAAGGGCGACAAGCATGAAGACTTGTGCAAAGCACGTTGGTATATCAATAGAGAAATTGCTAAGTTAAGCAAGTAACCGCAAGGGGGCATGGTTAGTCCATCGCCCCCTATTTTTGTATCTATTGAAAATCCATGATTAGCGACCCATCGATCGGTGGACTGCTAATTTGATGCCAGTTCCTAAACAGAGGAGATTGACCTATGAAATGCCCTGAGTGCGGTGCATGGTCATTAGTGAAAGAGACAAGACAATCGCCCACTTTCGGGCAAACACGAAGGAGAGAATGTGCAAACGAACACCGATTTACAACCCAAGAACTCGTTGTCCCGCAAGAGGCAATTGATTACGAGAGACGAACTCATCTCGAGAATATCCGCAAACGATTGGAATCCATTCAAACGCGTAAACCCAAGCGTGTTAGAAAAAGTAATGCGCGCATCTACTAAGAGACGAATAGAGCAACTTGAGGACGCACCACTATGAAAAACAAAAAACCATTAAAGATTACAGACAAAACTAGCGCAGGACTTTGCGATGCTTTGTTTGATGAGTTTGATTTATTGCGCAACGGACTGAGCGATTCACACCGAGCGTCGGCAGTTGCTAAGTTGGCTGTGCAGATCATTAACACAAAGAAACTTGAAATTGAAGCGGCAGCTTTTCATAAAGCAGGCTTGCGTTTTGCACCTCTTGCATTAACTGCTAACGGTATACCAATCGGTAAAGACTATGAGCGCACAGGCATTTAAGTTCATGCAAGCGACTGATCGTCCCCATATTCATGGGAAGGTCAGGCAGAAGTTACTTTCTTTGGTGAAAGAAATCGACGCTGTATACAAGCAACACATGCATACTCCAACAAATGTAGTGTGCGATATTTGTGGTAAGGGCGACACCAGCCCATCACACAAAGTAAAAGATGTTGTTCATGGCTACGAGCATCGTGAGCATATGTCTCCACACCTTTGCTACGGCCACTCTTGTGGTTGGAGAACTTCCTATTCCAATTTTGAGAACAACAGGAAAGCACACTTGCTTGGGTTGCGACGTCGACATTCAAGCCCAGATGCCAGACTACAAACAGTAATTACTATACACAACACTGTTTTTGAAGAGCCCGTCTTATCCGACGAGGAAATAGATCTGCACTTTGCACAGTATCTTGCTAACCAACTAATGAAACTATCAACATGAGTTTAATTACCTTAGACTTTGAGACCTACTACGATTCCAAGATCAAACTTGGATTCAAGCATCAGACAACTGAAGAGTATGTGCGAGACAAACGCTTTGAGGTAATAGGCGTTGGCGTGAAGGTAGACGATGCGCCATCTGTCTGGTTCACAGGCAACAACGACAAGATAAAAGAATTCTTATCCACGTTTGACTGGACTACAAGTGCCCTATGCTGCCATAACACTCTCTTCGATGGATGTATTCTTAGTTGGAAGTATGGCATCACGCCAGCATTCATGTATGACACGCTATGCATGGCGCGCGCGCTTCATGGCGTAGATGTGGGTGGCTCACTGAAAGCGTTGGCTACGCGCTATGAGATAGGCGTGAAGGGTGACGAGGTTATCTTGGCTGAAGGTAAGAGTCGGCTTGACTTCAATAAAGAAGACCTAGCCCGCTACGGTGAGTATTGCAAGAATGACGTAGACCTTACTTTTAAGTTGTTCAATATATTGTCGAGCGCGTTTCCCGAAGATGAAACAGGATTAATTGATATGACATTGCGAATGTTCACGCATCCAGTGTTCTATGTAGATGATGCCCTACTGCAAGAACGCGCTGACGAACTACGCGAAGAGAAGAATGCATTGCTCGAAGGGTTGATGGAGAAACTCAACTGCGAGACAGCAGAGGAAGTGCGCAAGCGATTAGCGAGTAACAAGAAGTTTGCTGAACTACTAACCGAACACAACATTGTTGTGCCGATGAAACCAAGCAAAACAACTGGGAAGGAAACCTATGCGCTGGCTAAAAACGATGAGGGCTTTTTGGCGCTTACTGAACACGAAGACCCATTCATCCAACAGTTATGTTCAGTTCGACTGGGTACTAAGTCAACCATTGAAGAGTCAAGGATTGAGAGATTCATCGACATTGGTAAGCGTAACAAGGGCATGCTCCCCATCCCCCTCAAATACTATGGGGCTCACACAGGAAGGTGGGCGGGCTCAGACAAAGTCAACTTCCAAAACCTCCCCAGTAGAGACAAGAAGAAAAAGGCTCTCAAGAACGCGGTGGTTGCGCCCGATGACTGCATCGTTATCAACTGCGACTCGTCTCAAATCGAGGCGCGTGTCCTCGCATGGTTGGCAGGGCAGGATGATGTGGTCAAGCAATTTGCAGATGGCGAAGATGTTTATTCAGTATTCGCAACCAAGATTTACGGCACTCCCATCACGAAAGCAAACCCAGTCGAGCGGTTCGTAGGTAAGACATGCGTTCTGGGACTTGGCTATGGGACTGGTGCGTTAAAGTTACAGCACACACTCAAGACTCAACCCCCCGGGGCAATTGTTTCATTTGAGGACGCTGAGAAATATGTTAATACATATCGCACTGAGAACAACAAGGTCAAGGCATTGTGGGACGAAGGCGATGGCGTAATAAAGCATCTATCCACATGGCCTGAGAACAAGAAGCGTTACTACTATGGCGAATCCGAGTGCGTGCTTGTGACGTCTGACGGATTGCGACTACCAAATGGGCTGTATATCCGCTATCCCGAACTCAAACTCAACAGTAGCGAGTCTAAATCTAGATACGAATACAAGTCTCGTAAAGGACAAGTGTCGCTATGGGGCGGATCGCTAGTTGAAAACGTAGTTCAAGCGTTGGCTAGGATAGTGGTCGGACAACAGATGCTAAAAATACAGCAGTTGTATAAGGTCGCCCTCACGGTACACGATGCGGCAGTTGTCGTGGTTAATGAAGCCGAGAAAGATAAGGCGCTTGCTTATATCGTCGAGTGCATGAAATGGACACCTGACTGGGCTAGAGGTTTACCCGTGACTTGTGAAGCGCACTATGGCGAAAGCTATGGTGATATGGTAGAGTATAAGTAAAGAAGGAATTGACAAATGGAATCCACACCTCACGAAGACGAAGAGTTCAACCGCATCGAGATGGAGTCCCGCATCAAGCAAGAGTACATCCGCGACATGAAGCAACCATCAAGAGAACAACTAATGGCAGAGGTAGCCATACTGACTGAGTTGGTGCGTGTATTAACTGCTCGCATAACAGAACTAGAAGGCAAGGTATGAGAGTCGAAGAAGACGATGACATCCAAGACTACAAGCGACCTTGGGTTGGTTTGTCTGAACAAGACATCAACGAACTTAAATTCAACCTGCCCGACCTTTACTATTGGGTTGATGTGGTGAGAGCAACGGAAAAAAGATTGAAGGAGCTAAACACATGACTAAACGAGAAATCATAGTAGCTTTCTTCAAGGATATGTTGCGACCAAGAACGCTAAAAGAAATTATCGACATAGAGATGCGTGACGCATACCTATCCAAGATGCAAGCGGAGAAGTCGCTTGAGTATGCAACGAGCGTGGTCGAGTACAACAGAAATCGTATCCGTCGTTTAGAAGAACGTTTAAAGGATTTACATGAGTGATTACAAATGGTCTTTCTCCTCACTGAAGGAGTACGTTAACTGCCCCAAGCAGTATCAAGAAGTCAAAGTGCTGAAGCGTTACTTTAAACAGCCTACCCCCGAGATGACCTACGGCAACGAGGTGCATAAGGCATTAGAGAATTACGTCAAGGACGGCACTCCTCTCGTTAAGAATTACTCTCACTTTAAACCGCTGATGGATACCATCATTGACATCGAAGGCGAGAAGTTCCCTGAGCAACGCATGGCGTTAGATAAAGACGGAAACGCGTGTAAGTACAGCGAAGGATGGGTGCGCGGTATTGTGGACTTGCTTATCGTACGCGATGACACGGGCTACATCCTCGACTACAAAACTGGAAGCAACAAGTACCCTGACCCGAAACAGTTAAAGCTGATGGCGCTGATGACATTTGCCCATCACCCCGAGATCAACAAGATTAATGCAGGGCTACTGTTCGTAGCGTACAACAGCTTTGTAGATGAAACCTATCAACGAAGTGACATAGATAGTTTATGGGCTTCTTTTGAATCTGATTTGCGTAGATTGGATAACTCCTACGTCACTGATATGTGGAACCCCAACCCTACGCCCCTTTGCGGCTGGTGTCCAGTCAGAACTTGCGAACACTATAAGGACAGAAGATAATGTCAAGACAGAATGAAGTTTGGTATTTCACTAAAAATGGAATCCTTTACAGACATACTGAGAATGACGGACACAGGGCGCTACGTAGAGGGCTTGAATCCGTTGACGAACCACTATGTTACATAGAAGAAGCCAAAACAAAATACCCTAAAGAACTAGCGGAAGCGCTAAAGGAGTGATATGCCTTACGTGAACAAACCAAGACCCTATAAAAAAGAATATGAACAGCAAAAATCTAGAAGTGAGTTGCCTAACAGGATGGAGCGCCAGCGTGCCCGAAGAAAACTTGATGCCGAAGGCGTCAGTCGTGCGGGAAAAGATGTTGCACACGTCAAGGCTCTATCTAAAGGCGGAAACAATGCAGATGGAATCCGACTCGAAAGCCCATCAAAGAACCGATCATTTAAGCGAACCTCTTCTGGCGCATTAGCGTCTGAGACTAGCAAAAAAGAACGCAGGAAGTAGTTGTTACTGTTAGGCATGCAGTGGGTAACGCGGGGTTCCTAGTTGCTTTCCCCCAAATAACCATGTCAATCGAGCGGTGCTTCCTAGATGTCAATCTCCCTTGGCACGACAGGCTTGATCGATTAGCCCCCGTAAGGGGCTACGTTTTAATTTAGTAAGGAAAGTTATGGATGTAGTAGATGATGTTGTAGTCAGGATGGTAATTCCATCAACAGACCTACAGTTTTTAGTTGGGCACATCGACCGATGCGAAGTGCTCAAAGACGATGGCGAGACAGCAGAGGTTGCAGTCTATTGGGGTATACCCGAGATGCAACGCTTAGTCCGTATATATGGCGACGCCCCTAACCCGATGCTTAAACAGTACGACTGGCCCGGGATGTTTAAGCCTTTCGTCCACCAGAAGATTACTGCGGGATACCTAGCGTTACGAGATCGATGCTTCTGTTTCAACGAGGCTGGCACAGGCAAGACTTCTTCAGTGATTTGGGCAACGGATTACCTGATGTCGATTGGACAGATAAAACGCATCCTAGTGGTCTGCCCGCTATCAATTATGTATTCAGCGTGGCAGGCCGACATCTTCAAGACTGCTATGCATCGAACCGTTGGTATAGCTCACGGAGACAACAACAAGCGTAAGAAGATTATTAACGGAGAGTACGAGTTTGTCATCATAAACTTTGATGGTGTAGCCACAGTCCAAGAAGAAATAAGTAAAGCAGGGTTTGACCTAATTGTTATAGATGAGGCTAACGCGTATAAAACAGTAACTACTAAACGCTGGCGAACTTTGTCAAAACTACTTAAACCTTCAACCAAATTGTGGATGCTCACAGGTACACCTGCATCACAGTCTCCCCTTGATGCGTTTGGGTTGGCTAGGTTGGTAAATCCTACTGGCGTGCCTAGGTACTTCACATCTTGGCGCGATAAGGTTATGCAACAGGTAACCAAATTTAAGTACGTGCCAAAGCCTACGTCAAAGACAGATGTGTTTGAGGCATTGCAACCCGCCATTCGCTATGAGAAAGCGCAGTGTCTTGACCTACCTCCAGTGGTCTATCAGACAAGGGAAGTACCCCTGACCTCACAGGTCTTGCGGTATTACAGAGAACTGAAAAACCAGCATTTAGTTGAAGCGGCAGGGGAACAAATTAGCGCAGTTAACGCGGCAGCGATGCTGAGTAAATTGCTACAGATATCGGGTGGCGCTATGTACACCGATAACAGAGAAGTGGTGGAGTTTGACGTGACACCACGGCTCAGTGCATTGATGGAAGTGTTAGATGAGACCGAGCACAAGGTAATTGTGTTTGTCCCTTATCGGCACACCATCGAATTAGTCTCACGTTATTTAAGTTCACAAGGAGTAATTAATGAAGTAATCAATGGCGACGTCTCTGCCAGAGACAGGGCTGATCTGATCAACAGATTTCAGACCCAAAAGAATCCACGAGTTTTAGTTATTCAACCGCAAGCCGCATCGCATGGGGTGACATTGACAGCCGCTGACACAGTAGTGTTCTGGTCGCCTGTTATGTCCGTGGAAACCTACCTGCAATGCATCGCACGAATCGATCGATACGGGCAAGTTAACAGCATGACAGTTGTTCACCTGCAAGGGTCAGAGGCAGAGCGTAGGGTCTACGCCATGCTCCAAGGCAAGGTCGATTCACATGAAAGCTTGGTTGATCTGTACAAACAGGAGTTAGGGATATGACAGAGGTAGATAGTAATTTGGAAGAATTAGTCAAGATATACTTGACAATTAGAACAGAACGTGAAAGAATCGAATCAGATTGGAAAAAACATGACGATGAACTAATGCAGGAGATGAAACTGCTAGAGCAATCCATGTTGACAGTCTGTAACGATACCAACGCAAGTAGTATCCGCACCGAAAGCGGCACAGTGATTCGTTCCCTCAAGGAGCGTTTTACTACCAACGACTGGGATAACTTCAAGAAGTTTATTCTGGAAAATCAAGCAGTTGACTTGCTGGAGCGACGTATCCATCAGGGCAACTTTAAGGAATTCATTGCCGAGCATAAAGACGAAGGTCTACCCCCCGGTGTGAATGTAATGAGGGAATTTACGATAGTTGTTCGTAAGCCCTCCAAATAGTAAGTTCAGTAACAAAGGAAACTCTAATGAGTAATGATCTCGCAACAATGTTCAGCGGTGCAATGGTGCCCGTTGAAGGCTTAGATGACGACACACTTGCCGTAGCAGGTGGTGCCCGTCAAGGTAACAAACGCATCTCTATCAAAGGTGGTGTGTTCCGCAAGTATGCGGGTGGTAAGGAAATCGGTGCTATCGAAGACCGCCACATGGAAGTAATCTTTGTCAAGATGGCACACAAAGCCTCACGTATGTACTACGAGGGCGCGTATCAGGAAGGTCAAAAGATCAGCCCAGCTTGCTGGTCAGCCGACTCTGATAAGCCTGACGCAGAGGTGAAGACCCCCTTGGCATCCTCATGCCTTGACTGCCCCAAATCTGTAAAAGGTTCTGGCGGTGGCGGTATGGGTACAGCTTGCCGACTGTCTTGGCGCACTGCCGTGGTTCTTCCTAAAGATCCCGCTGGTGATGTTATGCAGTTGGTGTTGCCAGCAACATCCGCCTTCGGTAAAGAAGATACTGGGCGTTGGCCTTTCCGTCCCTATATCCAGCACTTGGCGTCACACAATGTGTCAGCAGGTAGGGTAATTACTAAGATGGCATTCGATACCAAAGCACCTACGCCCAAGGTATTGTTTAGCCCCGCTGGTAAGGTGGATGACGACATCTTGCAAATCATTGCACGTCAGGCTAAGAGCCCAGCGGCAGAGGCGGCTATCAAGATGAATGTGTTCCAGATGGATACAACAGACGATGCACCAGCACAACGTGCTGAAGTAGCGGATGAAGTGCAACCCGTCAAGGTTGAGTCTAAAAAGCCAGCGGCTACAGGAGAGAAAGACATCTCCGATGTAGTTAAAAAATGGTCTAAGAAGTAAGGATTAGGAATGTCACGGACATACAGTGAAGCTTTTTTGATAGGGTTATATAAGGCAAACCCTAATAGGGCAGGTACTGCCTTAGCCCTTGCTTGCGTTAAGGCAAACTTACCCGCTAAGTATGTGGCAGAAACGTTGGAGGTAACTCGCATGACTGTGTTTAGCTGGTTCCGTGGTCAGCCTATCCGCCATAAAAACTTACTAAAAGTGGAAACACTTACCGACCTGATTGAGAGTGATACAGCCAAAGGTATGTTGCCCGCTAAAAACGTGGCAACTGCCAAGGCTTATCTTGAAGAGATGGTAGGGAGGAAGTTTGATTAGATAAGCAGGGGTTATTCCCTATTCCTCAATGAGCGGGCATAGTCCCGCTCTTTTCAACTCTGGCGAGACATGTTAAAACAATTTTACGAGAAAGCATTGCCTACGCAGGGTGTCTATTGCATCACAAGCATCGGAAGTGATAAGAAGGTCACTAACAAATTTGCAGAGACACTTGATGGCGTATTTGAGCAGGTCGAAAGATTCAAGGCTAAACAACTAAACACTTTTGTTGCGCTTGGAACATTCGATGGATTTAGCAGAAAAGCAGATGACTGCCTCTTTGTGCGTTCGTTCTTCATTGACCTAGACGTTGGTGAGACAAAAGAATATGCCACAAAAGGCGACGCGCATACAGCGCTCTATAAACTAGTTGGGGCAACTGGACTGCCAGACCCAGTAGTGATTGATTCAGGCGGTGGCGTACATGCCTACTGGATCATGGACGAAGACATCCCCAAGGATGAATGGAAGCCATACGCAGAGAAGTTCAAAGCTTTATGTATGCAGCATATCGCTATTGACCCCGTGGTTACCGCAGATGCCGCACGCATCATGCGAGCGCCTGAGACATTCAACTACAAGACAGACCCACCTCTACCTACATCAGTTGTTAGCGATGAGATTTCTGTATATGGTTGGGCTGATTTCAAAGCGTTCTTTGGTGTAGAGGGATCTGTACAAGAACCTGTACAAGAGCGCTCCGAGGAATCACAAAGCATCCTTGACTCTATATCCAAAGGTTTAGATGAAGACACGCAGTCGATACTCAAACTAGATAATTTTGCAAAGATGTTTGGGGTCTTAGCGCAAAAAAGCGTTGACGACGAAGGCGGATGCGCGCAAGTCAAGTTCATGTGTGAGAACGGCGAGACTTTAGACGAACCTTTATGGCGGGCTGGTTTATCGCTCGCTAAGTTTTGTGATGATGGCGCTACTGCTATCCACGAATTTTCAGCAGATCACCCAGAATACACCTATGCAAAAACAGAAGAAAAAGCAGCAACCATTCCTGCTCCGAGAACCTGTGAATGGTTCATTGAAAACTATCCAACACGATGCGAAGGATGTCAGCACAGAGGAAAAATTACCAGCCCCATCCAACTCGCAAGAGTATTTAAAGTCGCCCCCACGCCAAATAAAGAGGACGCAGTATGGGAGACACAGGATTCCGAAACAGTTTCTTCTTTCCCGCAATTTTTATATCCCTTCGTAAGAGGGGAGAACGGTGGTGTTTACTTTGTACCCCCACCCAAGGTAGATAAGAAAGGCGTGAAGTACCAAGATGACCCTATCCTAATCTTGTCCTGCAATCTATACCCGATCAAGCGTATGGTTAGCCCACACGATGGCGAATCCTTGGAAATGCGTCTTGAACTACCACTAGACGGAAACCGCGATTTTCTTCTTCCAATGAAACATGTCTACGCCAAGGAATCGTTAAAGTCGATCATGGCTAGCAACGGAGTTTTCTTCACTTCACACAACGACCAATACCTTATGAACTACATCATCAAATGGGGGCAGTACCTCCAAACAACTAACCCAGCGTTACAGATGCGTATGCAAATGGGCTGGACACACCAGCGTACGGATCCAGACTGGAACAAGCGAAGCTTTGTTATCGGGAGGAAAGAGATAACCATTACAGGAGAGACGATTGAAGCACCGTCATCTCCATTCGTGCGGGGGTTATCAAGACACCTTACAGCTCATGGAACATTTAGTCGCTGGCGTGAGTCAATGGACTATTTAAACAAGCCCGGCTTTGAACTACATGCCTTTGCGTCTATGAGCGGGTTTGGCTCTCCGTTAATGAACTATACGTCTACTTCGGGGGTGGTTATGAGCCTTACTGGTCTGTCTGGCAATGCCAAGACAGGCGCGATGTACGCTGGGCTTAGCGTGTTTGGACACCCCAAGGACTTGAGCGTTGTAGAAGCAACAGAAAACGGATTGACTGGACGCTATCTTGGCTTGCACAACATGATGTTTGGATTAGATGAAGTAGGCGACATGAAGGGCGAAGAGATTGGTAAGTTGATTCATAACGTATCTCATGGCAAGGCAAAGATCAGGATGCAATCATCTGTCAATGCGGAACGTGAATACGAGATGTCTGCTTCATTGATTGCTGTACTGACTTCTAACCACGGGTTGTACGGCATATTGGAAGCATTAAAGATGAACCCCACTGGCGAGGCGGCTAGGCTTGTTGAGTTCCAAGTCCATAGACCACAGATTCTTAACGAACAGCCAAGGCTAGGTGAATACATATTTGACGCGTTCAAATACAACTATGGGCATGCAGGGCCGATGTTTATTAAGCCGCTCTTGCTAAAGGGGGACAACTACATACTAGATCACATCGAGAAGTGGCGCGACAAATTTAATACTGACTTCGGTGCATACCCTGAGTATCGGTTCTATCAAAACTTAGTAGGCGCTAACTTTGGTGCGGCTTCGATCTCTAATGAGAATGACATCACAGGCTACGAACTTGACCGCATCTACCATGAAGTAGTGCTGCGCATGATTGAGATCCGCGACAAGGTTGTGAAGGTTAACCGCACAGACTATCCATCCCTACTCGGTGATTTTATGAACCGATATCACGGAAGCATCTTGTCGTTGAAAGACGGAAAGATCTCCAACGAACCGAAGAATCAAATCGTGGCGCGGGCTGTCAGCGACGAAGATCTGTTGCAGGTATCTAAGACTGAGTTCAAGAAGTTTCTTGCAGAACGTAAGATCAGCACCCGTGAGTTTGAGTTCGATATGAGAGAGCGCAAGATTCTGATTGACGACAAGAAGGGTAGACTGACTACTGGTTGGAAGAACGCTATCAGCGTCGACTCTACCTATTTGTATTGGTTTAGAACACCTATCCCCGCTGAGTGGGTAGCCAATGGTACCGACTCAGATTAAAGAACCAGAGTGGTTTTTTCCATTCGATAGTATGGGAGTAGGGGATAGTTTCTTTATCCCTACTGTCCGCCTTGCTGAGATGATCTACGCTATAGATAGTGGAGCCAAGCGTGCTGGAATCCGTGTGAAAGCCTACGTAGTTGCGAAGGACGATCACATTGGGGTGCGCGTTTGGCGTGTTCGTTAAGGTTTGACTCCGTACGCTTTAAACTGTTCTATCATGTTGTGCTTGATAAGATTTTCTTGGAACGTGATTATCTTTATCATTGCATCGCGTGTCTTAGGTTCTATATTCTGCATCTGACGGTATTGCTTTGCCACAGAACGCAGTTCTTTTAATTGCCCATTGACTTGTTTGTTATATGTATCTACAAGTATGGCATCCATAGGATGTGTAGCCAGATAACGGGCACTCTGCACTGGGTCTGTATCAAACATCTTAACCTTGCGTTCCATCTCTTGGATCTGTTTCTCCACTGCGGAAAACTCACGGGAGTCCACGTTAGATTTAGCGCCAAAGAATGAACCTAGTAATGGAATATCAGTACGCGGGTTAAATCCTTTACGGCCTTGAGAAAGGTCTGCAATACCATACCCAGCCTCAAATATCCTGCCGATACCATCTAAGTAACTATTAGATAAGAAGTACATAGTGTTGGGGCTGACATCAATACCACCCATCGTGCTGTTCGCTATTGAGCGTGCCGCATCTTTATAGATCTCTGGGATACGATCACCGCCAGTGTAGGCATCACCAAAGCGACGGTTCTGATCGTTGTAGATGTCTTGGCCTAGACCATTCTTATTTAATGCAAACTCTAAAATTGGACGTGCAACGCTTGGCGCAATCGAATCCAAGAAGAACTCTAGTGGCATCTCAGTAGGCGGCATCTTGGAGACTGGAATTGGAATAAACGAGTCCAATGAAATCTGCAAGAAGATGTTAGCCATCGCGTCTTTAACTGAGCTTTTACTCATAAAGACAGAAGCCATCTGAGCTCCCGATGCCGCAAACGCCCCGAGCCCGAAGCCCCAAGGAATTTGAAACACAACAGGCTCATTGATGCCCATTGCCTTAGTAATATCTCTAGGGATGTGAAATCTAGCGTATCGGGTCCATTGCTGCATGTTGTCATTCAACACAGCGTTGCGACCTAACTCGTCATCATCTGACATCATAGATGCCATTATGTAAGACACCATTCCAAGTCCTATGAGAGACGCTGTCATGATGCGAGCGTTACGTTGTTTATCTGCGTAGTTTTTCTCAAAAGTAGCTAGAGCGGTAGCATCGTTCTTAACTTCAGGTGGCAATCCTTCTAAGGCTCTTTCAAGACTACCGGGCCAAGCAGGCGCTAAAGATTCAATAGCGCGCACTGCGCCAGTAGCTGCTGGACGGAAGAACATATAAAACGCACCCATCGCTTTACCAAGCTCGCCTACCTGTTCAAAGTTAGCAAGATTCTTAGCGTAGGCAGCGGCTCTAACACTAGCCGCGTTATCTGTCATGCCCTTACCAATAAAGTTTTGTTTGGCGACGCCGTAAGCAGCAGAGCGGCTAGCCAACTCAAACATGTCAGTCCAGATGTCAACAAACTTATCTAGTTGTTCTTTAGACTTAAGGATACCGTTCCTACCAATTTCTTTATGCAACTCTTGAAAGTTTGACTTGAGAGACAACGCACCTAGATAGGAGACCATGCCGCCCTTCTCAAGGAACTCCATCATGTTCTTGATGTACGGATCTTTGTCAGCCATTTCTTTTAATTTAGCTTTGCTGTCTGTATCCCCTTTTTGGTAGAGGATCGCCACCTGCATAGATTTGTACATGCCGCCTTTAAGCACTTGCCCTGAGATAGCTTTAATGAATCTAGCAGACTCAGCAGGCCCCATATCTGCACCAATAGCAAACGCGTTAGTCATTGCGTCGCGCACAAAGTTCATCGGGGCAAAAGAATAGTTGTACCTAGTATGCAAAGCACCTATCGCGCTAGTTATGCTGTTAGCTAGTTCAACGATAGGCTTGCTGTTTTGATAAGTACGACGAATTGCCTCTCGTTGTTTTATATTGTTGATCTCCAACACTTGGATACTGCCATCATCGTTGTAATGAAACACCGTATTTTCACGAGGTAGATTCTTAATTACCTCTGGGTTTTGACGATCCTCAAACGAAATCTTATCCCCTACTTTGCCCGCAAGCATTTGTTTACCGTTTGCATCTTTAGTTAATGCATTCATAATAGATTGCGTCAGATCTTTACGCCCAGCACGCATTGCAGAGCGCGTTGCGTCAGACATAGTCTGGAGAATAGGATTCTTAGAAATAGATGCGCGACCGCCAAACATAAATTCCATGTCCTGTAGTTCTTTGCCTCGACGCATAGTATCGAAGCTAAGCATCTCATCTGTCTTAGTGTTTGAGTAGCCTTTTAATGGTACGTAGTTCTCAAACCCGTAGAAGTTCACGCGGTTACTTACTGGCTGTGACCAATAGTTAGCCATCTTATTTAGTTCAGTCGTAGCCTTGTGCAGTTGTTGCACGGAATCTAACACCTGCTTAATCATTGCTTGCTGAGGGTGATTGTTGTATTGCTCAGTGATAGTTTTGGCTATGTCTTTTTCAATCACGGTAACGCGATAAGCGTCAGCATCTAAATTTATAGGCACGCTAGAGACTTTGCTCTTAGCCAACCGCTTCTTCATGGCTTCATCAATACGTGGGCTGTATCCCAACGGATCAACGTTTGCTACGTTCGGTGTGCGGTACCCGTTTTGATCTAATACAAACTCGCCAGCCGCATCTTTAGCAAAGATCACATCCTCTAAGCGTTGCTTCAATTGAACTGCCGCATCTTTATCTAAAGTCTTGGTGTCAAGCAACGCCATGATTTCTTTACGCAAGTCGGCGGGGCTCATAGTCTCGCCAGTCTTAGCTTGTTCACGAAGAGGCACTGTCAATATGTACTTGACAACCCTACGCTCTGGCTCATGCAACGCCTCAGAAACTTTATGTAGAAGCGCTAACGCTTCATCAGTAGATAGACCAGCAGCTTTAGCAAATTCAGAGATGTCTGAGTTAAGACGCTCTGCTTTTTCAGAAACGTATTCGTTGTATAGATTTCTAGCGCTGGATGCGGCAAGCGTGATCTGGGTATAGATGTTGTTCATCATGTCTTTACCTTCGTGGTAAATCTGCCCAGCTAATTCACGTATGTCTTCCCAATACTTAATTTCGTATCTATCACTTTGAAATAACGATGCAATACGCCTTATGCCCGGCGCTGTTGTAAATATCTTAGACAGATAACTTAATGACTTTGGTTTATCGTCTTGGTCTGTTTCGTACCCATCACCTTTAGAGTACAAGTCAATCTTAGGCATGCCCTCTGCTTTTACAGCCGGAAGTTTGCGTAGATTGATCGGCTCTGTTGGTACAGATAGTATGTCGTCAAGTGCTGATGCCACCTCAAACAAAAAGTTTGGTGACTTGGATAACTTCTTAACTTGGGGCTTGGTGCTAACGCCTAAGATTTGAGCAACAGTCTTCTTAAACGTAGACCACATTGTTTCTGGCGCGCTCTTTTTTTCTTTTGGCGTAGCAGTAATGTCAGCCTTTGTGTCGTTGAACTTAGCCAACAACTCATATGTTGGGCCAAAAGTCTTAAGGTTCTGGATCAATTCTGGATCCGTCAACGCATATGCAGCAAACTCAAACAGGTTACTAAAAGCCTTATCAGTTTTATTGATGGCTAGATAGTCCTCTGTCTCTTTCATTATGGCTTCTAGTTTTTCTACACCACGTCTTTGCTGCTCGGTAAGGTTCTTACGCAGGGTGTGTTGACCCGTTCTGTCCTTAAATGTGTACATGTGAATAACGCGCACAGTACCAGCATGGGTTGCCTCATGCAAAACAGTAGATGCAGTTAAGCCTTCAGGCGTTATCTTGATGGTGTCAGTTAGTGGGTCATATTGCGCTAAATCGCCATTGGGTAGTGTTTCTACAAACTCTATCTTGGTGTTTAAATTTAGATCATGCAAGGCTTGGGCTAGAGACTTCATAATGTTTATGTGATCTGTGGTCTTTGGCCCAGCGTTCTTGTACAGCGGCAGATGACGTAGGTAGTTAAGGACTCCTTTAAAGTCCTTGTTCATTATCATTTTTACTACGTGGGTTGGTAACCACTCAGTAGTAACTGGAGCGTCTTTGTTCCGATTTGAGTCTTCGTTTAGCTGCTTATTGATACCTTCTTGAAGTCTAGAAAGTCTAGCTACTTCTTCTTTTAACTTAGCATGGGTCTCAGCTTCCTTTTCGCTAAATTCTTTATTAGCTATCTCTTGTTCTTGCCGTAACTGAAGACCTATCTTTGCAAAACCCATCGGCTTTTGAATACCAGCATTGATAAAGACAACAGTTGTCTTACCCGTTTCTGGATTAGTATCAGCGCGAGTCAGTGTTTCTAAATAAACATTTTGTGCAGGTTTGGATAGCTGGCTCCAAGGAGGATACGGAACACCCCACAACTTGCTGTAAAAATCCCTTGACTCTTCATAGCCATTTACAACGCGTGACTTGCCGGGTTCTTCTTTGCGGCCTTCGGCTACTTTACGGGCTCTGTATTCTTGCAGTTTCCGTCCAGCAGTTCTATGTTCTTCAATAGTGTTTTTCTTGATGTGGCTGTAGTAGACATCTTTTTCGTCGACACCTAATTTGCTCCACGGTGGTATTTCAGTACGTTTGCCGCCATACTCTTGCAGTGTTTTAGTGGCTTCGTTGTACGCCGCTTTTAATTCAGCGATACGTGCTTCAGCGCGATCCACAGTTGGATCAACTGCATTGATATCAGGGTTGTCTGGTTGGGAGTCTTCATAATCAGCAAGGGCTTCGCGTGCTTTTTTTAGTTCTTGTTTAGCAGCTTCTTGTTTTTCAATAAGCGCAGAAAGTCCTTCGTTGTGCCCCTTTATTTCAGCATTTAGTTCTTTTGAAGTACCTTCGTATTCTTCTTGAGCGCCTTCTGGTAGATTCTTTTGATCATACGTGCTTTCCTTGCCAGCATATGATTCTTTTAGATTCTTTTCGTAGTTAGCTTGTTCTTCTTCCTCGCTAGCAAACACCGCTTCTTCGTCTGTACGCGGTGTGGCATAGACTTTTTTACCCATTAATTTAAGCGCTTCAACATTACGGTAGTTAGCCGCAAGGTCGTTTTCATCGTCTATACCGTTCTGCGTTTTAAACTCGTTGTAGTCGTTGATTGCCTTAGTCAGTGTTTTATCAATTGATTTACTACCGTTGAATTTACGGCCCTTGCCATCATTTGCTAGCGTTTCAACTCTATCGCTTAATTCTTTTAAGTCGTTGCGTAGCTTCTGCTCTAATGTAGCGGGCTGAGTCTTATCTACAAGTTCATTTGGCTTTTTGTTAGTAAATACAAATTCATTAGGGCTATTGGCCCCCATAGCGGCATGTTGTCCAACAAGTTCAGAAGGCAAAGTTATAGAAGTAACCTTGCCATATTTTTCTGCTTTAGTTTTATCAGTTGTCCACCACTGCCCATTAGGTGTATTTTCAGCACTCTCTCCTCGGTACAACGTAACTTGTTGTCCGGGCTTCATTGTTTCTAATGTAGCGGGCTGTTCAGTTTTTCCTCCAGCAAGTTGTGTAGCATTTGCGTCAGCAAGTACCATTCCATTTGCGTCAGTTGCTCCAGCTCTTGTGGCGGCGGCTCCTGTATTGGCTGGTACAACCACGTTAGTGCTTGCTCCAGTTGCTGATTGTCCAGTTCTTGCAACATTTTGTGCTCCTTGTTGCGCTAAGTAGTCTTCAAGCTTTTTACGGTTTATGGCAACGCTGCCACCACCAGTAGCTTTGGAGATGCCAAAGCTAGTTAGGTACTTATTTAATTTTGCACCATTGATCGACGTCTTTGTGTTGGGGTTATCTATGTCAGCAAGGTAATCTTTAGCCTCTTGCAACGCAGATTCTTTTTGTTTAACCTGTAAGTCTTGACGAGTTAGGTTAGCGGCATCTGCTTCTTCTTGAGTCTTAGTGCCGCCCATATCAGTTTGTATTGCGGTACCAGCAACCTCATCTTCGCTAAACGCATCATTAGCGGGTGGTCTAACTTCGTTTGTAGTTATGCCAAGGGCTTTGTTAATTCTTTGCTGGGTATCAAAATCGTGTTGACTGACATTTTCTTTGACAATGTTTTCTGTACCAGTCTCAGATACTTTCTTATCTTCATCACCTTTATCTTTGCTTTCTACTTTAGAAGCAAGTTTGCCCATCAAGTTAGTGCGCGCTCCGCCCACAGCTCCCGGCGCAATAGACATAGCGTAGGACGCCGCCGCAGTGCTGACGTACTCTCTCATTGCCTCTGCATCAGTCAAAGACAACTTAGCGCCATAAAGCTCAGCTAATGTTTGTATCTCTTCCGCTGGAAGTTGTTTAGTTCCTGTAACCGCGATGCGTTTACCGATGTCAAGGATTAGACTATTAGTAGCTTTCTCACCAATCTTAAGTGAATCAAGACCAATCTTGTTTACAAAGAAGTCTGCTACAGCGTGAACAGCGGCGGCAGGTAACACGCGGCTGAGTTCAATGTCTTCAACCTTTTCTCCGCGTTGTTGTCCTTCTTCAACTGCCCGCCCAGTAACTTCGCCAGCGCCATACATACCCGCTTGACCGACCATACCTGAAGTAGCGCCTATTTTGATAAGGGCTTTTTTAGCTTCTGATTGAACAAACTTTTCAGCGGCTTCTTTACCTTGAGAAGCAACAATTTTTTCTGCGGCTTCTTTAATGCCTTGTTTAATTAAAGTCTTAGACACTGCACCAGCTACAGCGCCCGGAACTGCGCCTACACCTGCACCTGTAACAGCACCAACTCCAGCCCCTGCTAATGAAAACGCAACTGTTTCAGCTAAGTTACCAATACCTGCGCCAACTTGATAGGGTAGCCAGTCTGTGATGACCGTACCAATACCTTTTTCCCAAGCTTTTACAAAATCATCGGACTCTTTGACAACTTGTTTAGCCTCACCAGCTTGCATGCTTTCCATGCCGCTCTTGATAAGGCTCTTACCTGTTTCATCAGAACCAAGTTTGTTAGCAGCAAGTCCCGCTAGAATCTTGCTTCCGCCATAGACGTTTTGCATTTGGCCCGGAATATTAGATATACCACGAAAGAAATCTCCTTCGTTTTCTCCGGCAACGCGTGCTTGTTGTTTAGGTGCTTCTACAGGTTTAGCTGAGTAACCAATCCGACTATAAAAATCACTAATTGGCAAGTCGGAGTAATATTTTTTATGCAGCCCGCTGGCAAGCTGCTCATCCGACATATCGTCATACTGCGGATACTTAGCGCGGATTTCTTGAATGTTCATTATCGTGGACGAATATTAAATGGGTCATTACCAGCGCCAGCTCCCCGCGTGCGCTTTGATTCTGGAACAGCGCGTCCATAGAAGAAATCTACGTCAGATTGTGCATCTCTAAGTAATTGATTGTGTCTAGTGTCTTTTTGTTGGACAATTTTTCTTGCTTCCAAAACCATTTCTCTGGATTCTGAAGGTATGTCTTTGGCGTCCTTGCCGCTGAATACAGAAACTAATCTTTTAGCTTCATTGTAAGGAGTACCACTAGCTGTCTCTTTATTAACCATCGTTTCTATATCACGCATATTATTTCTGGCTTCAGCTAAAGTTTTAAATTTACTTGATTCAACTCTTTCCGCATTCAAAGCGGCAGTGTTAGCAGAAAGTGCATCGCTCTGTCTTTTATCTCCTACAAATTTTAATTGCGCTCCATATATTTGCCCTGCTGTAGAGTCAACATGAGCCTTATATGTGGCAATAATCTTATTAAGATCTGCTGCTCGGGTAGCAGCTTTTTCTTTAAGCGCTGTAGCTTTATCAATATCGCCAATTTTTTCTGCTCTTATAGCCGCATCAATATCGTAAATAATTTTGTCTGATTCTCTCTCCAATTTCTTGGCTTCTTTTCTGTCGCCAATCATGTCAGGGATGGATTTCTTCAATGCAGACATACCAGCAGCAAGAGTTGGCCCGGGGGTTGAGCCCCAAGATGCAAAGAACTCAGCAAGACGCATTTGTTTTTGACGATAGGCTTCATCATCTAAGTTGGCTTTGCGTCCCATTTCTTGTTGGCGAAGAGTTTGTTGTGCTTTATCATCTATACCTGCTGCTTTTTTAGCGGCTCTTACTTCTTCTGCAAAATCTGAAACAGATTTTTCACTTCTTGCTTTTTCAGTTGCTTGTTCCGCTAATAAACTTTTATAGAACGGATCTTCTTTCATAGCAGGTGGAGCGGGAACACCTTTAATACCCCCAATTAACATATCAGGCGAAGCTCTAGTAGCAGTGGTAGGAGTTTGTGAATACATACCCGCAGTACGATTACCAAGTATGCCACCAGCAGGGTTACCTATTGAGTAATCAGGAGCCGCTGTTTTAGGAGCCGCAGCTTGCATTGCTACTTCTCGTGGAGTTCCAGCGCCCGCTGCTTCGATGCGATCCATCATCGAGCCTTCACCTCTTGAGGTCATGTCGGTTGCCACACCTTCATTGTTATCTTTGCTTGGCTCTTTGTAACGTAGGACGCCACCAGTTGCGGCACGAGTAGGCTGCTCCATAGCTAAAAGTTTTCTAGCCATGTTTTTTACACTGGGGCTACTAGATTTTTCTATTTGTTCTTTTAGTTGTTCAGACGACATTTTTTGTAAGTCCGCATAGACTTCACCACCTATGTCATATTTAGGAATAGACGCAATACCACCTGACGCCATAGACTTGATGACACCACCTTCAGCTTTAGTAGCGTTGTAGAGCGATGCCGCAGCGCCCGCTGTACCGATACCTTGTGTTAGTTGGTTAGGAGCCGCAGCGTATTGATTAGTAGTTTGCGCTTGCATCGGCAAGCCACGGATCATGTTGGACATGGTGCCCAACTGCATTAGCGGATATTGCTGTGCATTAGCATAGTCTTGCATCGACTGGTTGATGATCTGTTGTTGCTGCGCCTGTTGCTGTGCGCCCGCTTGGTTTTGAGCGCCGTAGATTGCTTGCTCAGCGCCAAGTTTTTGTCCAGCAATACCAGCCAACTGACCTGCTTGTTGTCCTGCTAGTCCATAGCCAGCAAGTTGATTTTGCATGTTTTGGTTGTACTGTTGCTGTGCACCTTGGAAGGCTTGGTTGTAACCTTGACCAATGATTTGATTCATCGCTGTATTTTTATTACGCTCATTTTCAGCAGCCATGATTGCTTCACGCGACCCACCAAATGCCCCAGCTTGTGTAGCAGCGCTTTGCTGTTGAGTTCCAGTAATTCCGTACTGACGTTGGGCTTCTTGCAACGCTGGCTGCAACGCCATGTCTAAGTAGGGGTTCATGTATCCGCCTACTTGATTTTGAAAACCCCCAGTAGTAGCTTGATTAGCTACACCGAAACCACCCATCCCTGCATTAGCAGTGCCCATCATGGCTTGGTTAAACTGACCCGGAACTTGTAAGTTACTTATTCCTTGTTGAGCTTGTTGTTGAAGTGGGCTAAAACCTGCTATGGCTTTGCTTGGATCATAGGAAGTTTGGTTGCCTTGCGCGTCGTACGATCCGCCGTACGCTTTGTATGGTTGGAAACCAGTTATGTTAAAGCCGCCATCGCCCGAGGGGGTACCTTGAAACAACTGCTTCTGGGTCGCGCCCAACATTGTCTCAACGTAGGGACGTGCATACTCAGGAATGTTTGTCTGATATGACGTGCTAGTAGTCTGTGTAGGCGCTCCACCGCCGCCTCCGCCAAGAATTAAACCGCCATCGGCTTTGCGATAGGTCGCAGAGTCACCTAACGGTTCTCCTAAAGCATACAACTCTCTTCTAGAATACGATTTCATAATTTCATCCTCATTACATGATGAGTGTTTTCCATACCCATCTTTTTGTACATTGGAACCAATTCTTCACGGCACCAGCATTGGGCTACAGTCGCACCATTAGCCTTCATCCAATTGGTTAACTCATTTAATACGTGTGGCTTTACTACGCCTTTACCACCCAACAGAGCCCCATGCCCTACACGATACTGTGGATAGTCTATAAACTCAACCGCCGCCGCTCCAGTGATACCTTCTTCTGGTTCATCCCACACTAAGAGAAACATTTTGCCAGTACGAATAGAAAATTCAACCTGCTCAATCGTCATAAAGTCAGGCTCAATATCAATAAACTTTTGCAAAAGAGGCGCGGCTTTATCCCATACCGTAGGTAGTTGATGTGGAGGTATATGAAATAAAGGCATTACTTAGGCAAGAACTTGTTAGGATTAATTTGTTTGCCCTGCTTTGGATTGCCAGTACGCGCTTTGCGTATTTTATTCATCATCTCATGAAGTTTTTTAGCGCCCGCTTCAGTTGAGCCATTACCTAGATGTGATACCACATCAGCAGGGATTACAAATTCACCATCAGCTAGACGGGCGGGTTGTTTGCCAGCAATCGTTGCAGGAATATTGTCAGACATGCCGTCGCCCGGCCCTCTTAAAAGTCTAGGGTTTCCACCAGCAGCGTAACCACCTAGGGAAGAATGCATGATGCCGCCCTGCGCTGCCATCTCAGGATCAAGTGAAGAGCTAGCTTCAGCTTGTTTAACTCCTTGTGGCTTAAGATTTATTCTATTGATAGGTTTGGGTCTAGGTAGGGTTAACCCTTGCATATTAGCTTTAGCATTGACTTTACCCATTCGTACCGCTGCGGCTTCTGCCGCGCTTAAATAAGCCGTATCTGGATCGGTATCACGAGCTATACCTGCGTCACCTTTGCCACCTACAGGCTTACTTGCTTCAGCAATCTGGCGTCCACTCTCTCCACCTAACATATCAGTATAGTAATCTAGCGAGTTGGTAAGGTTACCCTTAGCATATCTAGTAACACCGCCTTCAGCATATTGTTGGTTGTATTGATACTGTTGTGGGCTAACATTTTGAGCTGGGGCTGTATTTGTATAGTATTTTCTAGCAATCTGTTCGGCAGTCTGATCGCTTTCTGGTCTACCAATACTTACACGCCCTTGACCAAGATTGTTAACAAATTGACCGACACCAGCCCCTGCATCGCCAGCAAATTGCGCCACGTCGCCAAATACGTTTTTAAAGAATCCACCACTAGCGTAACCGGGCACTTGGCCTCCTTCAGCCATACGGGTACCTTGCATATTGGGTTCACCAGACATAGCACCCACTGCGCCGCCACCAGAGGGAGCCACCATGTTAGCCAACATGTTTGTAGACTGAGGAGCCTGATAAGGCGTAGCAAAAGATGACGTTGCCATGTTAG
>Ga0208974_1000083_pt1 | contig 41728 bp, 51 predicted proteins | sample GreLakmeER15MSRF_FD_187699 | JGI IMG/M metagenome (GOLD analysis project Ga0208974, IMG submission 187699) | Freshwater lentic microbial communities from great Laurentian Lakes, MI, USA - Great Lakes metaG ER15MSRF (SPAdes) | ecosystem: Environmental > Aquatic > Freshwater > Lake | place: Great... | reverse complement strand
TCATTCGTGGTATTAAACCAAACGTCTTTGAGATTTGGTGTGAGAATGAAATGCTTAATCAGGATGCTGCTTCTCGTGATTACCAAAAGATCCTTGAGCAACAAATACTTAGATTAAATTATAAGACGTTTACCCAAGTTGTTATTTTAGGTTCTGCGTCATTCGTTCCATTTATGCAGTTATCATCTTCTCAACGTAGAGAAGTTATTGAGGATATTCTTGACATTAGAATTTTCTCTACAATGAATTCGTTATTGAAAGAAAAAGCGCAGGAGACTAAAGATGGTATATTACGGATTGAGGGCGAAATTAAAAGCGCAAAGGACAAGGTTGAGAGCCAACAAACAATCATCAAAACTATCGCCGAAGCGAAGTCCAATGCTATCGAAAGTATCGTATCAAAGATATCTGCTAACAATGATGAGATTCTATCTGTCGAGGGGGAGGTCGGACTTATCGTTTCGGAGATCCATACTCTTCAAGCAAGCATCAATGATAAGGACAATGTATCTGAAGACATTGACAAAGCCAAATCAATTAGAAGTAAGTTACTCCAGAAGATCGAAACTTGCGAGCACCACTCGGAGTTTTTTAACGAACATGACGTATGTCCAAGTTGTAACCAAGATATCCCAGAAGAATACAAAGAGGGTATTATCAAAGATCTTAATGAGAAACTGTTGGACAACAACACAAAGATTAATGAACTCGAAACAATACTTACAAACCTCAACGAAAAGTTATCTGAAATACAAAAAGTGGTTGAGCAAATTACCGATAAGAACATTGAGTTATCTACAAGAAACAGTACGATCACCTTACTCAACAAACAAATCCGTGAACTTGAAACTGAGACCCAAAGGGTTAAATCTGACACAACTAACATCGATGAGGAGAAGTCGAAGTTAAAAGAACTCGCTCAAGATGCGTTAAATAAGATTACTCAAAAGAATCTATTGCTTGAACATCGTAACATTGAAGAAGTTGCTAATGTTCTATTGAAGGACACTGGTATTAAGACTGCGATTATCCGTGAGTATTTACCTGCCATGAATAAGTTGATTAATAAGTATCTTAATGCAATGGATACGTATATCCACTTTGAACTTGACGAAGCGTTCAACGAAAAGATCAAGTCTCGTTTTCGTGATGAGTTTACTTATGCAAGTTTCTCTGAGGGTGAGAAGATGCGTATTGACCTTGCAATCTTATTTACTTGGCGCTCAATCGCAAAGATGAAGAACTCGGTCAATACTAACCTTCTCTTACTTGATGAGATCTTTGATTCAAGTTTAGATACGGCAGGGACTGACTACTTCCTTACGCTTATGAATACCCTCGGAGGGAATTCAAACATCTTTGTTATTAGTCATAAGGGTGATCAACTCTTTGATAAGTTCAGATCCGTGATAAAGTTTGAGAAACGCAACGACTTCTCAGTGATTTCACAATAACCCTACAGAGAGTAGGGTTAAAAAACCCTTTAAAATCAACAACTTACGCTTGCAATCAAATATCGCTTTACTTTTATACAAGGTTGGAGTATAATAGTTGTATAAATTGATTGAAAGGTGTATATTATGACGATTCATAAAGAGATGTGGGCAGATTTTAACGACTACGAACTAGCCAAACTTTGCTATACATATGGCATTGAAGAAGAATTGGTTTGGGCAGATAACCTTACCTTAGCAAATCGTGAACAAGTTGAAAAATTGCTCACTGACTTTGAGTTGGACATCGCTGCAGCTGGAGAATACCTATAATGGATATAAAATCATCAGACCTTTCCGCACGTCTACTGGCTACTGAGAATCTTTCAGTTCAGCGAGCAAGGACTCGCACCGCATCTTTCGATGTTAAGTCACGTGTTCTAACACTACCTCTTTGGAAGGACATGACTCCTGAGATTGAGGACATGCTTGTTGGTCACGAAGTCGGTCATGCATTATATACCACCGACGACTACTTTGTTCCTATTCAAGAGAACTCAAAAATTATGACTTACCTCAACGTACTCGAAGATGTGCGTATTGAGAAACTCATTAAACGTAAATATCCAGGTCTGCGTAAGCGTATGAACGAAGGATATAAGCAACTGAATGATCGCGACTTCTTTGGTGTTAAGCAAGTTCAATCCTTTGATGACTTGTTGTTGATCGACAAAATTAATCTTTACTTCAAAGCAGGGTTCTCCTGTGGTGTTACTTTTACACCTGATGAAAAACAATTCGCAAATCGTGCTGAACGCACCGAGACTGTTGACGAAGTTATCGCTCTGGCTGAAGAAGTTTGGGCTTACTCAAAACAACAGTTGGAAGAAAAGAAGAAGAAAGCATTACAAAATCAAACCCCTGAAGATCTAGAAGACCTTGAAGAACAAGAAGATACAGATGGCGAATTTGATGACGATGATATTGACTTTGATGACTTCCAAGAAACTGATGACGAACAAGATCAAGAATTGAAACCAGCCAAACAAAAATCTTCTGGTGAAGAAGATAAGAAAGAACAGGAAGAATCTCCTACAGTTGGTGACCAAGAACTTGAGTCAAAAACTGAGAAAGCATTCGCTGAGAAATTAGAAGACCTTGCTGATGAAAGCACTGAGTATCTCTATCATGAATTTGATAAAGATTATTTGGTTGACCCAGTGATTGGTTACAAAACAATCCTCAATGAAACCAAAGCAGTTTGGATCAAAGATGATGAGAATCTTACCGAAGAAGATCGCAAGTTTATTGCTTCTGAAAATGGTAAGTACGATAAGTTTAAATCTGAGACTACCAGCGCAGTCAACTACTTGGTAAAAGAATTTGAGATGCGCAAGTCTGCAACTCTATACAAACGTGCTCAGGTTTCTAAGTCTGGTTCGTTGGACATGAAGAAAGTCTATGCATATAAATTGCAGGATGACTTATTCAAACGTGTTACTGTTCTACCACAAGGTAAGAATCACGGTATGTTGTTCTTGCTTGACTGGTCTGGTTCTATGGATGGTGTTCTTGAAGATACCTTGAAGCAAGTTATAAACTTGGCAATGTTCTGTGCTCGAATCAATATTCCGTATCGTGTGTTGGCGTTTACATCGCAATATAATGATCATAAGTATCCTACTGAATTAGAACAAATTAAACAACGTAAATGGATTATGAACAAACGTGTTCGTAACGAAGGTAAGAATATTCTTACTAATGCCAATACTAACTTTAATCTACTTGAGTTGTTCTCTAGCAAGATGACTACCAGCGAATTCCATTCTATGGGTAAACGTGTTATCAATCGCAGGTTCCAATGGAATGAAGGTTATAGCACTGGTGGTACTCCGCTGAACGAAGCATTAGTATGGATGTATTTAAATATCGACAAGTATATCAAACAGAATTCTATTGAGAAGCTGACTTTGATTACATTGACTGATGGTGAAGGTGGTGCGTTGTGTTCTTCTGAAGGTGATATGTCTGATACACGTTATGGCTATGACGCAAATGGCATGACCAAGAAAATCAAACAGAAGCATTTTATCCGTGATGAGATTACGCAAAAGACTTATCAGTTGACACGATACGCAAATCCTCAAACTGAAACCTACTTGCGTATGATTAAAGATCGCCATAATATTATGGTTGTTGGATTCTTTATCTGCCGCAATGCTCGTCGTGACTTGCAGTGTGCGTTGAATTCTAACCTACCATCGTTCAATGGTGATGCTTATTCTCAAATTGAATCTTGGAGGAAAGACTTCCGCCACCAAGGGTTTGCGTCAATCAAGAACACTGGTCGTGATGATCTGTTCTTGATTCCTCAAACCGCAACGAAGATTGTTGAATCTGACCTTGATGTAAAATCCGATGCGAATGCAAAGGTTATTGCAAAGGAATTCGGTAAGTTTTTGAACGTAAAGAAGACTTCCCGAGTCCTACTCAATAGGTTCGTAGGCTACGTTGCGTAAGTTGTTGATTTTAAAGGGGATTTAATTCCCCTCAAATCTGCAAGGGATTACAAAATTTCGCTTTACTTTAATGCAAGGTTGGCGTATAATAGTTGTATAAGTTGATTGATTATGGTGTTTTTTTGAAAGAGGATATATGATGGCTAAGATTGACCCTGCATTTCAGACTGAGTTTGAAACCAAACTGTTTGAATTATTCCCCGATGTTAAGACAGAGGGTGTCGTACAAAATGCGCAGTTGCTAGAAACAATGCGTGCTCTTGGAACTACAACTCAACCCAAGTGGTTGATGGCAAATAAAGTAAGTCGTGGTTTGTATGCGATTGATGGTGGTAAACCTACGATCGTTGGCAATACTGTTTTGAAACCCCAACCAAAGATTGAATCCTTTACAGTGGATTATACTAACATGGCATCGCTGATCCCTGCGAAGGATCCGAACTTTGTACCATTCGGTAACTATGCCGACTTGGAAAATATTATCAAGGCGAAGATTTTCTATCCAGCCTATATTTCTGGTCCGACTGGGAACGGTAAGTCAACTATGATTGAGCAGATTTGTGCCAAGCATAAGCGTCCGCTGATTCGTGTTAACTTGAACATGATGACTGATGAAGAACAACTCATTGGTACGAAAACCCTTGAAGACGGTAACGTGCTTATCGTTGAAGGTCCAGTTCTTATCGCTATGCGAACTGGTTGCACACTATTGCTTGACGAGATTGACGCTGGCTCCGCAAATACTTTGCTTTGCTTGCAGCCGATCCTTGAGGGTAAACCTTATTACTTCAAACTCAAGAACGAGATGATTGTCCCAGCTGAAGGATTCAACATCTTTGCCACTGCTAATACCAAGGGTAAAGGTTCAGATGATGGTCGTTACATCGGTACCAACGTCTTGAATGAAGCATTCTTGGAGCGATTCGCTGTTACGTTTGAACAGGATTATCCTAGTGCTAAGATTGAACAAAAGATTATTGAGAATCTGATGGACTCTTATGGTTGCAAAGACCAAGAGTTTGCGGAGACATTAGTTAAGTGGGCTGACGCAATCCGTCGCACCTTTGCTGATGGTGGTGTGGATGAAACAATTACGACTCGTCGTATGATTCATATTGTTCGTGCGTTTGCAATCTTTAAGAAGCGTGAGAAAGCAGTGGAACTTTGCTGCAATCGTTTTGATACTGCTACTAAGAATGCGTTCATCGACCTGTATGATAAAGTTGCAAACCCTGCACCTGAGGTTATCGCAACACCTGAAGTTGCTGCAACACCTGCAAGTGATGAGGTTCCATTTTAAACTTGACTTGCAAGTAAATCCGTAGTATAATATTATTTGAAATTGATAAAGGAAATTGATTATGTTGAAATTTGTTGACCTGAGCATGGCTCAAAAGAAATGCGTTGTTGCTTTGATTGAAGCCCAACCCTCTCTTAAGAAAAACGGTAGGATCTCTTTGAAAGAAGTCGTTGCTATCACCCAAGACTTGGCATCTAAGCGTACTGCTGGTGCTGTCAAGATTGGCTATCCCAACTGGTTGTTCAAGACCAATAAAGTAGAACGTGGCGTGTATCAATTGCCAGTTCCTACTGAAGCAGAACTTTCGACTTATACGAAAGATCTAACCAACAAACCTACGTCAAGTAAGATTGTTAAGAACAAGAAAGTGGTAAAGGTTACTTCTAAAGTTAAACCTACTACTGATCTTTCTGAGACCACTCGTCTTGAAAAGATTATTAATGATTCTGTTGAAGTTGATCAGGATACTGAAGACTTCAATCAGATCTTACGTGAGAACGGCATCGAAGTCTAACTCACGTCTTTGGTATCAGAGGGGTCACTGCCATCTCCCCTCTGATTTTTTATTTTGTGATGGTTAAATAATGGAGTCATTTTAAAATGTCTAAGCAAACCTTGCTGTTGAAGCACCTTAATGCTGGTAAAGCATTCACCTCAAAGCAGATCTCTGCTTCTTTTGGTATCGCCCAACCAGCGTCCACAATCCGTAACTTGCGTGAGCAAGGCTACTGTGTTTACTCTAACCCAGCAGTTGTAAATGGTGTTGATGTGGTTAAGTACCGCATTGGCAAGCCAACTCGTGCTATGGTTGCACTTGCTGCAGCTATTCGTGGTTCTTCTGTATTTACTCGTACAGTTTAATTAAGTGAGTTATAAATGGGCATTCTTCGGAGTGCTCATTTGTCATTTCATTTGGAGAAAATATGGCAACCAAAGAAGATATCAAGAAGTCCCAAAATGCCACAACAGGTGGTAGAAAATTTGATGGTGGTAAACTACAATATGGTTTACTGCCACCACTTGCATTAAAAGCAACTGTAGAAATTCTAACATTTGGCGCAGAGAAATATGAGCCAGATAATTGGAAGAATGTTCCTGACTCAAAACGTAGATACTTTGACGCAATGCAAAGACATCTTTGGGCATGGAAAGAGGGAGAACAAGATGATCCCGAAACTGGTAAGAACCATTTGGCGCATGCAATGTGTTGTCTAATGTTCTTGTATGAGCATGATGTGAAGTATTCTAAGGAAATTAAATGAATCTTGAGCAAATCGTAGTAGCAACAGCAGCATGGGCTGTATTGTGTACTGTTGTATTTACTCATTCAAATTGGAGCAAGATTCGTGATTGCTTTGCTATGTGGTTTACCAAAGAATATTGGACTAACTATAACACAGTAGAGTTTGCCAGTTGGGCAGCAAAAGTAGTTATCATTATTCCTGGACTTATCTTTGGTATCCAGCTTTGGTGGTTATACTTATTCACTCTTGCTACTTCATTGGCACTTATCTGGGCAAGCAATAAGAAGTTGCTACCAACTCTAGTTGGGTTCAATGTAATTTGGGCTTGGATAAGTTGCATGGTTTTGGCTCAACATCTAGTCAAATAAATTTGACAATACTTCATTTTTGGGGTATAATTATTATACATATACTATGTTAATTGAAAAAGGAAATATAAATGAAACTCTCTAAAGAAACCGTAGGATTGATCAAGAACTTTGCTGGCATTAACAGCAATTTGCTTTTGAAGTCTGGTAATAAACTAGCCACTATCTCGGCTCAGAAAAACGTAATGGCTGATGCAGTTGTTACTGAAACATTCCCCGACTTTGGTATCTATGACCTCAATGAGTTCCTCGGTGCCATGTCTTTGTTTGAAGATCCAGAATTGACATTCAATGACAAGTGGGTAACGATTGAACAAGGTGGGAACAGCATTAAGTATTTTGCAGCCGATGCAAGCGTACTAACTGCCCCGCAAAAAGCAATTACCTTCCCTGATGCAGAAATTGAATTCCCTATGAGTGCTAATATGCTCAGCATGATTCAACGAACTGCTTCTGTATTACGTGCTTCTGACGTATCAATCGTTGGTGATGGTTCAACTATTGCTGTAGTTGTTGGTGATAAAAAGAATGCCACTGGCAACTCTTATAACTCCGCAGTGGGCGCAACTGAGAAGAAGTTCAAAGTTAATTTGAAGGTAGAAAACCTAAAGATGATTCCAGGTGACTATCAAGTGTCTATTTCCAGCAAGAAGATCTCTCGCTTCAAAGGTGCAGGCGATCTAGTTTATTATGTAGCAGTTGAGGCAGATTCTACATTTGAGGTTTAATGTGAAGAGCATTATTGTTCTTGGTGGGGGAACTGCTGGTTTAATTTCTGCAATTACAATTAAACAAACATTTCCAAACTATTCAGTTAGAGTTATTGAATCAGATTCTGTTGGAATTATTGGAGTAGGAGAAGGTTCAACTGAACACTGGAGACGATGGTCTGAGTATTGTAAGATTGATATTCGCAACCTTGTCAGAGAAACTGATGGTGCTCTCAAGAAGGGTATTAAATTTGAGAATTGGAATGGTGATGGTAAAAGTTATTTCCACGCATTAAGCCATCCATTCTATTCATATAATCAAGCTGTCAATAGTAACGCATTTGCAAAAACTTTAATCACTGATAACATAAAAACTGAAGATATTTTATTAGAAACTTCTTTGGTTGATTATGGTGGCGGTTTATTTACTGTAAATCAATACCATTTTAATACATTTAAGTTGAATGCATATCTACATAAATTATGCTCTGAGAGAAAGATTGATGTAATTAATTCTACAATCAAAGAAATAACATTAACTGAAACTGGTGATGTTAATTATATTATTGCAGAAGATGACACCAAGTATTCTGCCGATTTGTTTATTGACAGTAGTGGTTTTAAGCGAGTAATTGCTACCAAGGTTGGGGCTAAGTGGATTTCTTATAAGAAATACCTACCAATGAATCATGCATTGGCATTTCCTACTAATGATATTACAGATCTTAAACCTTATACCCTATCTCGTGCATTATCTTCTGGTTGGAATTGGAGGATTTCTACTCAAGGTAGGTATGGTAATGGTTATGTGTTTGATGACAACTTTATTGATGCAACAAAAGCACACGATGAGGTTCAGTCATTCTATACTGAAGAAGTCAAAGTAGCAAAGGATATTAAATTTGAAGCAGGTCGTGTAGATAAATTATGGATTAATAATTGCGTAAGTATTGGTCTGTCTGCATCATTTGTTGAACCATTAGAAGCATCAAGCATTGGTAATTCAATTCTTCAATCGTTTGGCTTATGCGATATGCTAGAGGAATGGTTTATAGATAGATCTATCGCTGATGATTATAATGTAAAGTTCATAGCATGTTTTGATAACATAGTTGACTTTGTTCAATTACATTATATGACTAAACGTAATGATACTGAGTTCTGGAAGACTCTCCCAGAGAGAATGACTAAGACTAATTTTATTGAACACAATTTAGAATTGTTTACAAAATGTTTACCACAAACGCATAAGTTTAGTGGCATGTATAATATGTTTACTGCGCCAAACTGGGCTCAGGTCATGGCTGGGTTAGAGTTGTTTGATAAAGACTTCTTACGAGATCGGTTATTAGAAACACATGGCGATGTTAAAACTGAACAACATACAATATATGAAGACTACCTAGCAAACATTGAAAAACAATCTTATATTGATCATAAGGTATTGTTGGAACAAAATAAACTTGTAGTAAAATTTGACCGTAAATAATGGAGTAAGTGATGATTGATTTTCGTGATGACCAGTTTCTGTGGGTTGAGAAGTATCGTCCACAGAAAATAGATGAATGTGTTCTTCCTGAATCGTTAAAGGATACGTTCAAGCAGTATATCGCCCAAGGTGAACTACCCCACTTTCTTCTTTCGGGAACAGCTGGTGTAGGTAAAACTACCGTAGCAAAAGCACTGTGTAATGAGATTGGTGCTGATTACATTATGATAAATGGCTCAGAGGAATCAGGTATTGATACTCTGCGAACTAAGATTAAGGGGTTTGCGTCAACCGTATCTCTAACTGATGCTCCAAAGATTATTATTATTGATGAGGCAGATTACCTTCAAGCCAACTCTACTCAGCCAGCGTTGCGTAGTTTCATTGAAGAGTTTTCTGCTAATTGTCGCTTTATCTTTACTTGTAACTTTAAGAATCGTATCTTAGAAGCGATTCATTCTCGTTGTGCTTGTATTGATTTTAAGATTGATAATAAAGATAAGCAAGTTCTTCTTGGTCTATTTTTCAAACGTGCCACGCAGATTCTCAAACAAGAGAATGTAGACTTTGACCAGAAAGTAGTTGCCGAGTTAATTACTAAACACTTTCCAGATTATCGTAGGGTTCTAAACGAACTTCAGCGTTATAGTGTTTCAGGTAAGATTGATTCTGGTATCTTAGTCAACATGAGTCAGGAATCCTTCAAAGATCTAATCAAGTTGATGAAAGAAAAGGACTTTACCAATGTTCGTAAGTGGGTGGGTAAGAATTCTGATTCAGATACGGTAGCATTGTTTCGTGAACTATATGATAATTCTGTAACTTACATGGTTTCAGAAAGTATTCCTTCTTTGGTATTAGTCCTTGCTGACTATCAGTACAAAGCAGCCTTTGTTGCAGACCATGAACTAAATATCATGGCAGCACTAACTGAGGTAATGGCTAACTGTAAATTCAAATGAGGACGCTATGGAATTTTTTGATTACGTAACATATGTAGTAGTGTGGATACTTGGTGCAGTTTATGGTTGGTATGCAAGAGAGCGTCAAGCCAGGAGAACCATTGACAGATTATTTTCCGAGGTTGAGGAAACTGTTGGTGAGAAAGTTAATGACTCAGCAATCCCAATTAAAATTGACCGCCATAATGGTGTTTTTTATGTTCACAATAAAGATACTGAAGAGTTTATGGGTCAGGGTAATACTCGCCAAGATTTAGAAATTAATCTTGCAAAAAGATTTCCTGATAAGAAGTTTGCAGCAGATAAAGAAAGTCTGAAGGTTCTCCATGAGTCCCTTTGATTTTTTAAATGCTATAAATTCAACCAAAGAAAATTTATTTGAAAAGGATCCGCAAGCAGGTAAGGATTATAAACCTTTCCTAATAAATAGAGGGTTATCGTATTTTCCCGATACTGTCCTTTATGCTAACCAGATGAATCAACATGCTGGTTTGGATAAGGATATGCAGTTTTTCTTTTTCCTAAATATTATCACAAGGAAGAAGAGGTTTAGTAAGTGGTCCAAAAAGGATGCTGCAACTGAATCTCTTGAACTTGTTAAAGAGTATTATGGGTATTCAAGTGAGAAAGCAGCAGAAGCACTTAAAGTGTTGTCTGAAGAGAACTTGATTATGATAAAAGAAAAATTATACAAAGGTGGAAAATCATGACTGTTGAAATGATTTATTACGACTGGACGCCAGAGTCCATGCTTGAAGTGAGTTTACCTGAACCTGATAACTTTCTAAAGGTTCGCGAAACTTTGACACGCATTGGCATTGCTTCTAGGAAAGAAAACAAACTGTACCAATCTTGCCATATCCTGCATAAGCAGGGTAGGTATTTTATCGTCCACTTCAAAGAACTATTTGCGTTGGACGGTAAAGAGTCGAATATCACTGCAGGTGATATTGAGCGTAGAAATGCGATCGCTGGTTTGCTTCAGGATTGGGATCTGCTAAAGATCCTAAATAATTCTCAAGCCGATCAGAAAGCATCTCTGTCGCAAATTAAAGTTGTATCTTTCAAAGAGAAAGAACAATGGGAATTAGTACCGAAATATAACATAGGAAAAAAATCAAAATGATTAAACTTGAACTTGAAATTAATGAAGTAAACACGATTCTTGCAGTGTTGGGTAAGCATCCTTTCGAGGAAGTTGCCAACCTTGTTGTTAAAATTAAACAGCAAGGTGACCCACAAGCCGAAGCAATTGTTGCTGCACAAGCAAAAGCTGACAAAGCATCAATGCCAGCTGCATAAAGTATTCACCTTAGGACCGCTAAGTTACGAATCGTATTAAAGCTGGTGATACGTTAAGTCATCGCTGGAACCAGTAACCAGCATTTTAGTATCTCGCCTTCGGGGAGATAAATTTTACTACTCGCTTAATAGGAGAAACACCATGGGAAATCATTTTCCAAACATTGCATTATTTGGTCCAGGATTTAAGGACTTCGACAAATTCTTTGTCGGCTTTGATGAATCAGCAAAACAATTACAATCGTTACATGCTGATCTAACTAAAAATATCCCCAACTACCCACCTTATAACATTCGTAAGAATGATGAGAACTCATACACAATCGAAATCGCAGTCGCTGGTTTCGGACAGAATGAGATCGATATCGAGATTGATGGTGGCAAGTTAATTGTCAAGGGTAATGTTGACGCAAGTCTTGATGCTCTAGAAGATAACTTCTTGTTCAAGGGTATTGCTACTCGTGCGTTTACTCGCGCATTCGCTATCGATGATCATATCGAAGTAAAGAACGCAGAACTATTCAATGGTATGCTTAAGATTGCTTTGGAGCGTTTAGTTCCAGAAGAATCCAAGCCAAAGAAAGTTCCAGTCAAGACTGGTAAAGGTAAGCAATTCTTACAAGAGGACGGATATGACCAAGCTGCTGAAACACTTTAAAAATATTGTTTTTGGTTTAGGTGAAGGCATACAAGCATTCCGAACTTACAAAGCACGCAAGGTTAAATAAATCATAGCAAGCAGGGGAACTTTCGGGTTCCCCTAAATACTTGTTATGATGAAAGCAAAACTATCACCAAACCTAATATCCTTCTTTCTGGTTCGCAGAGGGAATTGGATGCTCAAAGTATCGGTGTATAAGAATAAACAGATTCTAGTTTTTATGCAACATGTTTATGACATGGATAAAATTATTATGCAATATTTCCATAATCAAAACGAAGCAGCAGATTTTATTGAATACATGATAGAGGAATAATATGATTAAAGTTTTTAAATTATTGAATGGTGAAGAGATTATTGCCAAGACTGAGATAAATGGACTTGGATATACATTATCTGATCCAGCTGCAATTGTAATTCAGCAAACAGATAAGGGTGTTGGCGTTGGACTTGCTCCATATATGCCATATGCCGAAAGTGATATTACTTTATACGCTACTGCAATAGCAACTGAAGGTATCCCATCAAAGAATATGGCGAACGAATATAACCGAATCTTCGGGTCGGGTATCGAGGTCGTTCCCGCCAGTGCTTTAAGCGGACTTCAAATCGTCTCCTAGGACGTGCCAGGACGACCGTAGGGACGTTTTACGGCTTCAAATGGGGGTTTACCCACCCCTACCTCCCAAAACCCCTCTCTCGGGGTCTAAAAACTCGTCTTTTTGACCAAAATAACCCTACTTTTTGTAGGGTTTTTCAACATTTCGCTTTACTTTAATGCAGAATTAAGGTATACTTACTGTATGATAATTGAAAAGGAACTGATTATGTATAAGTCTAAAACTGAGTTGCGTGCTGAAATGGAACAAGCACTGAAGAAATTCTTGAAGCAAGGTGGTTCTATTGAGGTTGTAAAACCCCGCAAAGGACCAAAGATGGTTATGCGGTCAAAGGTTACCAAACAAGCATCCACTGGAACTTCTGGTTTCGCTGTTGGTTTTCCACGCAAGTCGTTCGTTTAATTTTAGGAGATCATAAATGTCTGAATTCAAATCTTGGGAAGAAATGTCTGTGTTGGAACAAATGCAGTGCCAATACTGGGATATGTACAAGGATGCGTATGGTGTTCGTCCACGTGGTATCGATACCACCGAGTGGACCGAGGAATATTTCATGGCAGAATTTGAAACCCTTGGTAAAGTTATTGAGCAGGAAGAGATCGCTCGCAAAGAACATGAGGCTCGAGCCATCGTTGAGTTCGAAGATCGTGTTCTCAATCTTATGCACACTGGCACTAATCGTGAGCGAGTAATCGCATGGTTGATGGATGCTGAGAGTGCCAATGGTGACCATGAGTATTTCTGTTTCACGCAGGGTCTTCCTTATGGTTACTTCAGGAAAACAGCATGAGGGTTTTCCAAGAGACCACTAACTGGAAGGAACACAATGTTCCCAACCATATCTATTATACCAGTGATAGCAAAAGCAAAATCTACGCATTCTATAACACGGTATCAGGCGAGATTAAAAAATTCAGTAAACCCATACGATGGGATATGCGGTATAGAACTTTTAAGGAATTGAAACACAAATGAATATTAATGCACTCTTTAATGACCTTGCTTCTAATGCATCACGCAATTATAAGTTAGAAAAACTCCGTGAGCATCAAGGAAACGAAACTCTGCGTGAGGTAATTCGGCTAGCACTGGATCCCTTTACTCAGTTCTATCAACGAAAGATTCCAGCTTACACTCGAGATCCAAAATTTAATACGATGACTCTTGGGTTTGCCATGGGGCAATTGTATAGTCTTTCAAGTAGAGAAGTTACAGGGCATGCTGCAATTGAGTTCCTTAAGAATGTTTTATCTTCTCTTGATGCTGATGATGCTAAAGTTATTGAACGAATTATCGCCAAAGATTTGAAGAGTGGTTTTGATGTATCAACTGCCAATAAAGTTTGGTCTGGGTTGATTCCTGAATATCCATGTATGTTGTGTTCACCATTCGAACAGAAGTTGGTTGATAAGATTAGTTTCCCAGCCTATGCTCAAATGAAGATGGACGGTATGCGATTCAATGCCATCGTTCGTGATGGTAAGTGTGAGTTCCGTAGCAGAAATGGAAAAGAAATCTTGTTGCTGGGTAACCTCGAGCAAGAATTTATTGCTCTTGCTGGTTCTGTTGATTGCGTCTTTGATGGTGAACTACTTGTAATGCTTGAAGGTGATCACCAGTTTGCTGATCGTCAGACTGGTAATGGCATCCTCAATAAAGCAAACAAAGGAACTATTTCTGCCAAAGAAGCAGCACTGGTTCATGCCACTGTTTGGGATTTGATTCCATATGTTCAATTCATTGATGGCTACTGTCAGACTCCATACTCAAAACGATACTCTACACTGCAGGCAATTGTTAGTAAACAGGCTGCAAGAGATAAAAAGATTTGGAATGTAACTTCAACTATTGTGGAAACATTGGAAGAAGCACAAGAGATTTTCCAAGGATATCTTGCAGAAGGTTTTGAAGGTATCATTCTTAAAGACGGTAATGGTGTTTGGGAAGATAAACGTGCAAAGCATCAGATTAAATTTAAAGGTGAACTTGAGTGTGACCTTAAGATCGTTGCAATTGAAGAAGGTACTGGCAAATATGCAGGTATGCTTGGTGCAATTGTTTGCGAATCTTCTGATGGTAAGATCAAGGTAAACGTAGGTTCTGGTTTCAATGATGCACATCGCAAGAATCTAGGATCAGAAATACTTGACAAAATCGTGGCAATCAAGTATAATAGTCGTATAAAGAATAAATTGGGAGACGAAAGTTTGTTCCTTCCAATCTTTATTGAAATTCGTGATGATAAAGATATCGCAGATAATTCAAAGGATATAAAATGAAAGTAGCAATTAATACATGTTTCGGTGGGTTCGGTATTTCGAATGAAGCGTTCGAGAAGTTGCTGGATCGTAAGGGTATCGCTTTTGATAAAGTTGAACCAGAAGAAGATCGTTCATTCATGGGTGCTTCATATTACGAAGCAGGACATGCTGGTGAAGATGACCACTACCTAAGTGATTATGATATGACAGAGAATCGTGCTGATCCAGATTTAATCGCAGTCATTGAAGAACTAGGTGATAAAGCCAACACTCGATATGGTGCTATTTCTATCATTGAAATTCCTGATGATGTTAAGTGGCATATCCATGAGTATGATGGTATGGAACATGTGGCAGAAAATCATAGGACTTGGTCATGAGAAAAGAACTAGACGAAGCACTTTGTGCTAGGTATCCATTGATCTTCAAAGATCGTAATGCAGACATGCGTACCACAGCCATGTGCTGGGGGCTTGATTGTGGTGATGGTTGGTATAACATCATCGATGTTCTTTGCGGTAAATTATGTAGTGAGTACTACGCAGCAAAGAGTCGTTATGAATTTATCAAAGATAAAGTTGGTGAGAAGATGTATGGTGGCTCTGGTGATATTATTACACAGGGTGAAGTCGATCTCCGTAAACAAATTATGGATGAAGAAGCCAGCAAGGTTCCAGTTGCATCTCAAGTGAAAGAAAAGTTCGGTGGACTTCGTTTCTATGTTCAGGCTGCAACTGACAAACACTATCAGTATATTTCTTTCGCAGAGTCTATGAGTTATCGTACATGTGAAGAATGTGGTGCTCCAGGAAAAACTTACACTGATGGTTGGCATACTACTCTTTGCGATATTCACGCAGCAATGGCTGGCAAGGAAGAAGAATATGAGTATGAGGAGAATGAATAATGTTTTATGGTAAAGATAATGTTGACGCAGATTTTACTCTACTTCTAAACAAATTAGAGCAACAAGAATTGTTTTTGTTTGAACCAATGCCATCTTATAAAACAGGTGACAGATGGACTGACGAATTTCGTACTCGTGATGGTCATACCAAACTTGCTGATGGTTCTTGGGTAACTATTATTAAAGTTACTACTTGGGTTGAGAAACTTAAGAAAGATACTGAAGATTTGTTTACAAGTTATCAAACAAACTTACAAGAGATTCGGTTGTTGAAACAACAAAGACGTGAGATGGAATATGGATTACGAGTTGCTGAGAAAGCATTGAAGAATTCACTGGCATTAACTAAGGAGATTATTAATGAGTGATAAAGTATGGGTAAAGGTTGACTGCATTGCGCAGCATAAAGTAAGTTACATGGTTCAGGCTCCAAAGGATCATCCTGAATATGCTCTTGATGATGTCACTATGGAAACTGCCAAAGAATTTTCTCAGACATATCTTGGCGAAACTATTTTCAGTCATCGTGTTGTTTCTGAGGCAGAAGCACTTGACATTTGCGATAGTGAAAATGATTATCTTAAGGATTGGACAGACGAACAAAAAATTAATAATCTGTTCACCAAAGAAGGTGAGAAGAGGGAATATTAATGTTTATATTTGACGTAGAAACTCTTGGTGTTGAATCAAACGCAGTTATTCTTTCAGCTGCGCTGATTCACTTTGATCCAGAGAAGCGTCCAACATATCAAGACTTGCTAGATAATGCTTGCTTTGTTAAGTTGAACTCAAAGGATCAAGCGAAACGTCTTGGTCGAACTGTAGATGTTGGAACACTTGAGTGGTGGTCTAATCAGCATGAGTATACTCGCAGCGTTTCGTTCGATGCAAACTCAACCGATATGTATGCAGAAGATGCGCTCAAAGAGTTGCATAACTATATGAACAAGATCATTAATGCAAATGGTCAGACTATGTGGGCACGAGGATCGCTTGATCAAATGGCAATTGATTCGCTTGCTAAAAAACTTGACATGCAACCAATTACAGGGTATAATATGTGGAGGGACGTTAGAACTGCTGTTGATTTAATGAGTGGCGGGACTAATGGTTATTGTGATGTGAACCATCCTCTATTTGAACGAGCCCAAGTTATTAAACACCACCCTGTTCATGACTGTGCTCTTGATGCTATGATGTTAATGTATGGAAAGTCTTAATGGAATTTTATACTTCGGTGCATCCGATTGGAGATCGAATCTTCATTCGTGGTGTTGAGAATGGTAAGCGATACCAACGCAAACTAGACTTCTCTCCTACTCTTTATGTGACTTCAAAGAAACCCTCCAAGTGGAAGACACTGGAGGGATCATTCGTTGATGAGGTGAATCCTGGATCTATTAAAGACACTAGAGAATTCATTAAACGATATGAGGGTGTTCAGGGATTTGATGTTTACGGTAACTCAAACTATGCGTATCAATACATCAGTGACAACTATTCGCATGATGTTAATTGGGATATGGAACAGATTAAAGTGTTCACCATTGACATTGAAACATCAACTGAGAATGGTTTCCCTGATATCAAATCTGCCAATGAAGAGATTCTGTTAATCACTGTCAAAGAACTATCAACCAAACGCATCATTACTTTCGGCAGTAAGACTTATGTCAATCCACGGGAAGATGTAATCTATGTCAATTGTAAAGATGAGCAAGCACTACTTACTCAATTCCTAGAGTTTTGGTCCAAGAGTCATCCCGATGTTATTACTGGTTGGAATACTGACTTCTTCGACATGCCATATCTAATTCGTAGGATTGAGCGTGAACTTGGTGATGGTGAATCCAACAAACTAAGCCCATGGGGTTATGTGAATGAGCGCAAGACTTTCATCAAAGGTAGTGAAGAGATTCACTACGATATCGTTGGTATTGCTCAACTAGATTATCTTGAACTGTATAAGAAATATACGTATTCTAAACAAGAAAGTTATCGCCTTGATTATATCGCCGAGCAAGAACTTGGCGATAAGAAGAAAGTAAATCCAGGTGATTCGTTCAAAGATTTCTATACTAATCACTGGCAAGAATTCGTTGACTACAACATACATGACGTAGAGTTGGTTGACAAATTGGAAGATAAGATGCGCCTAATTGAGTTGCATCTAACCATGGCGTATAATGCTAAGATTAACTTCGAAGATGTTTATTCGCAGGTTCGTATGTGGGATACAATTATCTATAACCACTTGCGTAAAAAGGGTATCGTTGTTCCAGCAAAGTCTTACTCTGGCAAAGATTCTCAGTTCGAAGGTGCTTATGTTAAAGATCCAATCATTGGTCTTCATAAATGGATGGCTTCCTTTGACTTGAACTCGCTGTATCCTCACTTGATTATGCAGTATAACATTAGTCCTGAGACTTTGACTTCTGAAAAGATTAGCGTCACTGTTGATAAACTACTCAATCAAGAGATTGATACTACATATGTTAAGCAACGAGATCTTGCGCTAACTGCCAATGGTTGGACTTATACCAAAGAGTTCAAAGGGTTCATGCCTGAGTTGATGGAACAGATGTACAAGAATCGTTCTAAGTTTAAGAAACAGATGCTTGTTATTCAACAAGAGTATGAGAAAGATAAGACTAAGAAACACTTACTCAAAGATATCTCTCGATTGAATAACTTGCAGATGGCTATGAAGATTGCGTTGAACTCTGCTTATGGTGCCATGGGTAATCAGTACTTCCGATACTTTGATATCCGTATGGCTGAGGGTATTACTACGTCAGGTCAGTTGTCTATTCGTTGGATGGCAAACAAGTTAAATGCATTCATGAATAAAACTCTCAAGACTGAGGGTAAAGATTATGTAGTTGCCATTGATACTGACTCAATCTATCTTACGCTTGAAACTTTAGTTGAGAAGATGTGTGAAGGTAAAACTGATGAGCAGAAGATTAAGTTTATGGACAAGATCTGTGAAGATGTTTTCCAACCATTCATTGATAGTGGTTATCAAGAACTTGCTGATTATATGAATGCGTATAGTCAGAAGATGCAGATGAAGCGTGAGGTTTTGGCTGACAAAGGTATCTGGACTGCCAAGAAACGATACATTCTTAATGTCCATAACTCTGAAGGTGTTCAGTATGAGAAACCAAAGATTAAAGTTATGGGTCTTGAGATGGTCAAGTCCTCTACTCCTGCGGTCATTCGTGACAAGTTGCGAGATTCAATTGAGGTTATTCTTAGAGGAAATCAAGCCGATCTTCAGAACTATATTATGGAATTCCGTAAAGAGTTTGATAAACTTCCCGTTGAGGAGATTGCATTTCCTCGTAGTGTGAATGGTATGAAACAGTACGCTGGTTCACCTATCTATTCTAAGGGAACTCCGATTCATGTTCGTGGTGCGTTATTGTTTAATCACTACACTAAGAAGATGGGGCTTGATAAAAAGTATCAACCAATTCGTGATGGTGATAAAATTAGATTTGTCTATGTTCGTAAACCTAATAAATTCCAAGAAGATGTTATTGCGTTCAGTCAAGAGTTGCCACCAGAGTTTGAATTGCACTCCTACATAGATTATGACAAGATGTTTGAAAAAGTATTTACTGATGCTCTTCAAATTATTATTGGTTCGCTTGGTTGGTCTACTTCCGAGCAAAGTTCATTGGAGGATTTCTTTGGCTAATATATTTTATCATTTAAATAAAATTGATAATTACCAACCAATAATTTGTATTAATAATTTTCTTACACAAGAAGAACTACAAAAAATAAATTTACAATTAAAAACTGTAAATATAGAAGCAGCATTACTTGGAGAAGATAATGATAATGATGATTTTGAAACCCGAAGATTGGCTTCCCACTCTTCTAGGAAATCCAATATTAGTTTTCTTAGTGATGTTAGTTGGATTTGGTTGTATGATAAATTGTCCATTGCAATTAACCACGTAAACCTAACAAATTATAATAAGATATTATATGGTACTGAACCATTACAATATACTGAGTATGATTCCAAATATCATGGATTTTATAAACCACATATAGATGCTAGTGATAAAAGAGATCCTCTTGTCCGATCATTATCATTTACAATTCAGATATCTCCAGAAGATGCATATGTGGGTGGAGATGTTTTAATTTATTGTGGCAATAATGTTATTACTGCAAACAAGAAGTGCGGTACAATCACTTTCTTTGAATCAACAATACTGCATGAAGTAACACCAGTAACTTCTGGGTTCAGAAAGAGTTTAGTTGGTTGGATTCTTGGACCAAGAGTATGAGTAATATTCGCATAATTAAAACTGGAATCAATGTTTCAAAGATTGTGAAACAATTGAAACAATACCCAGCAGATTGGGGTTCTCAAAAGAACATGGAGAATGTAGGTTCTCTAGTTGATAGAGGGTTTGCTGATTTACCAGTAGATGCATTACAATTAGTAATGGGCGGTGTGCAAAAAGCAGAAGACTTCGTTGGAGATAGTGAGATTTGTATTCCAACTCCTGCCATAGATCATCATACTGAAGTTGTAAGTTTTATGAAACGCAATTTCAAGAAGTTTAGTCGTTGTGGATTTCTTTCACTTCCAGTTGGAGGTCATGTTGGATTACACATCGATGAGGGAACTTACTATCTTACACGAGATCGCTATCATTTAGCCATTTTAGGAAGATATAGATATTTTGTAGGTGATGAGTATGTAGACATTGAACCTGGAACATTGCTCTGGTTCAATAATAAGTTAAAGCATGGAACTGAAAACACTGGCGATTGCACAAGAATTACATTTGTCTTTGATGTTCCACATTCGAAAAATAATCCATGATAAATTTAAATTTTCCGTCAAATTCTGCAATGTTACCTGCATTTGATATTGCTCTACATAATAGTTCTATTGATATAGAAAATTGTGAACAATTAGTAAAGGTTGTTCTTAAAGAACAACCGAATATTATTGCAATTAAATCTAGTAATCCTAACGATGATCCCAATTGGATAACAGGAAAACTGTGGGCATATAACTTTTTAGATTTCGATTACCCAAGCGTACGTCACTTGAAGAAATTCATATATGAAAAATATTTAGAGTATGAATTATTTTGTAATATTGATTCATCTAAATCAGTATATATCCAATGTTGGGTTAACATTATCAATAATGATGGAAGGATAATTACCCCGCATAATCATGCTGATGCTCATGGTGGCGCACCAGCAGAATATTCTTATATCTCAGGAAATATATCTTTACAGACAGAAAATACAAGCACATTTTTTGCGCATCCGATATTAAACAAGAAGGTATATAGAGAGATTGCAAATGTAAATGGTGAGTTAATTTTATTCCCATCGTTTATAACTCATTGGTCTTCACCAAATTTATCAGTTAACCCAAGAATAACAATTGCATTTGACATTATAACAGAAGAAGTTTATAATATGATAGACAAAACTAATTACAGATTACTTACGAAGGAGAATATATGAAAGTTTTGAAATTTTACGCAGACTGGTGCGGTCCATGCAAAGGGCTGAGCATGGTTATTAAAGGTGCTGGCGATAAAGTTACAGTACCCATTGATGAAGTCAACATTGATAATGAACTTATGACTTCAGTTGAATATGGTGTTCGTTCTGTCCCCACTATGATTCTTCTTGATGAAAATGGTACTGAATTGAAACGACACGTTGGCACATTAAATGAAGAGCAGTTGCTCACTTTCCTAAAGGTATAACATGGCAAGCATCCTAGACAAAATAAAAAAGAATTCCACAATCAAAGACTCTGCGATTCTTTCTGAATCAAAGTTCTTTAAGAAGAAGGATATGATTCCTACTTCTGTTCCAATTATCAACGTAGCCTTATCAGGTCGTCTTGATGGTGGACTTACTCCAGGTATCACGATGTGGGCTGGTCCATCGAAACACTTTAAAACTGCTTTCAGTTTACTGATGGCAAAATCTTACTTAGACAAATATCCAGATGCTGCTTTACTTTTTTACGATTCTGAGTTCGGTACTCCTCAGTCTTACTTTGATACTTTCGGGATTGACACATCCAGAGTTGTTCATACTCCACTTACCGATATAGAACAATTGAAGTTTGATATAATGCAACAGTTGTCTGAAGTCGAGCGTGGCGACCACCTAATTATTGTCATTGACTCAATTGGTAATCTGGCTTCTAAGAAAGAAGTTGAAGATGCCATGGAAGGTAAGTCTGTTGGTGATATGACTCGAGCAAAACAACTAAAGAGTTTGTTCCGTATGGTTACACCACATCTGAACTTGAAAGATATTCCATTGGTAGTTGTGAATCATACCTACATGGAAATCGGTATGTTCCCCAAAGCAATCGTTGGTGGTGGCACTGGTGCAATGTATTCTGCAGATAACGTATACATTCTTGGTCGTCAGCAAGAGAAAGAAGGGACAGAGATTGTAGGTTATAACTTTATTATCAACGTAGAGAAGAGTCGTTATGTTAAAGAAAAATCTAAGATACCTGTTAGCGTATCTTTCGATGGTGGTCTTAGTAAGTGGTCTGGTTTACTTGACGTTGCTTTGGAATCTGGACATGTCATCAAACCTTCCAATGGTTGGTATCAAAAGGTAAATAAAGAAACTGGTGAGATTGAAGACAAGAAACATCGTATTAAAGATACAGACTCAAAAGAGTTTTGGATGTCAATTCTTACAAGCAAATCTTTCTACGATTTTATCAAGAACAAATATTCAATTGGTCAGGGTGAAGTAATGATGCGCGATGACCTTGATGAAGCACTTGAGGCTCTAGAATTCGATGAGTGAACATCTTGCGAAACCCCCATTCGTTGTAGTTGAGAATCGCAAAACAGGAGTTGACGCAATAAAGTTGACTTCTGGACCGTATTCAGGTATAATTTATACTTACGGTAAAGTGAAGTTTGATGAACAAGATGATGGTACTTGCAAACTTTGCTTTGAGTATGAGGTTTTAGAAAATGAACAAGAGTATGTCGCTGAAGAGTTTGAACATTATATCGGCGACTTACTTCAGTTTATTATGATGGACCAACTACAGAAAAATAATATTACTTACACTGGCGGAACTGAATGAGAATTGAAACAAAGATTTTAAGTAATCTTGTATATGATGAACAGTATTGTCGTAAAGTAATTCCCTTTATTAGAACTGATTATTTCTCTGAAAGAAAAGAAGCAATCCTTTCTAAGATTATTGTGGAGTTCTTTACAAAGTATAACAAACCATTAACAAAAGAGATACTATCGATTGAGGTAGGAAACCGAACTGATATCAACGACAAAGAACTTGCTGAGATTAATAGTTATGTAGATACAATGACCCATGAAGAAGTTAATGAGTCATGGATGTTAGAACAAACAGAAAAGTTCTGTAAAGATAAGGCAGTCTATAATGCAATTCTACACTCGATCCGAATCATTGATGGCGGAGATAAAGTTAACACCAAAGATTCCATTCCTTCTATCCTTTCTGATGCTCTTGCCATCTCTTTCGATAATCACGTTGGTCATGATTACATCGAAGACTCAGATGCTCGTTATGACTACTATCACCGAGTTGAAGAAAAGGTTCCATTCGACCTAGACATGTTCAACAAAATCACCAAAGGTGGTTTGTCCAAGAAAACTCTAAACATTGTTTTGGCTGGTACTGGTGTTGGTAAGTCTTTGTTTATGTGTCACGTTGCAGCTGGAGTTTTGACTCAAGGTAAGAATGTGCTTTACATTACTATGGAAATGGCTGAGGAGCGTATCGCTGAACGTATTGATGCAAACTTGTTGAATCTTACCATGGATGAATTGAAAGTTATTGATAAGGATATCTTTGATAATCGTATCAAGAAGATCTCTAGCAAGACGCAAGGTAAGTTAATCGTCAAGGAATATCCAACTGCTGGCGCACACTCTGGTCACTTTAGAGCATTGCTTGAAGAGTTGAAGTTGAAGCGTGAGTTTCTGCCTGATATTATCTTCATTGACTATTTGAATATCTGCGCAAGTCAGCGTATGAAGCAAGGTGGAAGTATTAACTCTTATACATATATTAAGTCCATCGCTGAAGAGTTACGTGGTTTGGCAGTAGAATATAATGTTCCGATTGTTTCAGCCACACAAACTACTCGAAGTGGATTTACAAATAGCGATCCAGGTTTGGAAGATACTTCTGAATCGTTTGGATTACCTGCCACTGCTGACTTAATGTTTGCGTTAGTTTCAAATGAAGAACTTGAACAGTTGAATCAAATTATTGTAAAGCAATTAAAGAATCGTTACAACGATCCTAGTTATTATAAGAGATTTGTTATTGGTGTTGATAGAGCAAAGATGAAGTTATATGATGTTGAAGCGTCTGCTCAAGTAGGATTGTCTGATGCTGGACAAGTTCAAGATGATGTACCTATGTTTGACAAGAGCGAATTTGGTAAACGACAAAAAGCAGAAGCATTCAGTGGATTTAAGTTTTAGGAGAAAAATATGGTTAAGGTAATTGTAGCTGAGCAAAAACACAATTGTGAACATCTTCTTGGTAAGTTTGTTGACGAAACTAATTATGATCATCTTATTGAAGAAGATACTGATGTTTATATGCCACCACAAATGGGTGAAGATCCAATTTCAGAGAAACGAATTGTATTAAAGTTTCGTAAAAATTATTTTAGTAAAGAACAACAAGATGCTGCGTATGTCGGACTTAGAGAAGCTGCAATTCGCACAGAGAATCGTGGACTTGCTTCTGGTATCAAAGATGGCATTCTTGCCACAACTGAAGGTCGTGAGTGGGTAACAAATTATCAACAAGAGATGATGGAATCCTTGTTGAAGAATCGTAACTCATCTCTTGATGAAGAAGATGTAATTGATACCATTCGTGCCAAGTATCCTACTGAAACTGATAAGCGCATGGCTGGTGGTAGTGGCAAAAACAACGTATGGGTTATTTCTCGTTTCCGTGGAAGTAAGTTTGATTTCGAAGCATGGTTAGATACTATCAAACCACTAGGTCGTCAGAATCGCGCAGAAGCATGTGAAGATGTCATGGAAATGATTAGTACAACCACCTATGGTACTGCAGTAAACTCTGGTATTGCTGGATGGTTCGATCGTTATCCACGCATTCCGTATGGTCGCGCCACTTCATATACTCGTGACAACTTTGATAAATTCAAAATGTCATATCCATTCCTACAGAATCTTTCTGATGGATTTAAGAATCTTCTACCTGAACGCTATGCAGCACAAATGACTGCAGCAAATAAACTAGATCCACGATTCCTAGTACCTGGAACTCCATTCACAACAGTCACTGTTAACAAAACATTTAGAACTGCAGCGCACAGAGATGCTGGTGATTTGAATGAAGGTTTATCTAATCTGCTAACACTATCCAATGATGGTCGTTACACTGGTGGATATTTAATTGCACCTGAGTATCGTGTGGCAGTAAATGTTCGTCCAGGAGATTTGCTTCTGATTAACAACCACGAAGTTATGCATGGCAATACACCTATTGTTTGTGAAGAAGGTTCTGAGCGTGTATCATTGGTAGTTTATTTCCGTGAGAAAATGTTAGAACTTGGCTCACATGAATATGAAGACACTCGTTATAACTTTGTTGAATCCCGTAGAACTAACAAAGAACACCCATTGTACAAACCACTATGGAATGGCGTATCTGAATCTATGTGGGACAGTCAAGAATGGTATGAATATCTTGAATCTAAATTAGGTCAAGAAGAACTACATAAGTATCATCCAGAAGCCAATGCTTCTTCATTAGAAAGTTTCTTCTGATAATGGAAATCTTAAATATATTCCCAACACCTGTATATAGAACTAATCTTGGAGATATTTTATCTGAAGAGTCGTTAGAGCATATCACTAAATTAAAAACAGAAAAGTTATTTGACGCTGTGCCTAACATATCATCTTCTGATGATGTTCTTTCTAGTGATAGATTGGATGCTTTGCGGGTTGCTATACAAAAACATTTACAGATATTTGGAGATATATTGTTTGGTGCTGGGCTAGAATTTTATATCTCGTCATCTTGGGTAACTAAGAGCGATACTTTACAATTTGGTGAACGACACAGTCACGTTAATAGTATCATTAGTGGATCGTTTTATGTTTCACCCAATCCATCCTCTATAATTTTTTATAGAGAAAGTAAATCTACTATTCATATGTTCTCAAATAACGATAGTAATTATTATAATAAGACGATCATACCTATACAACCAAACAAGAATGATTTAATACTATTTCCTTCATCATTGGAACATTCTATTTCTAAGAATACTGATAATGTATCTAGGTTTTCTGTAGTTGTTAATTCTTATATACGTGGTCAAATGATGAGTAAATATGCTAAACTGGAGATTAAATAATGTGTAGCGTCATTGGTGCTTTGATTCAGAATCCCACGTCAAAAGATTTTGAAACTATCCGTAAGGTATTCCTTGAGTCTAAGATTCGAGGAATGCATGCTACAGGTATGTCTGTTGTCTATAATGGTAAGGTTCTAACATTCAAAGAGCCAGTTCCTGCTGATAGATTTGTTCATTTAGATAATTTAGAGGAGATGGTTAATGATGACGGTAATCTTTACCTTATTGGTCATTGTAGATATTCTACTAGCGATTTATTGTATAACCAGCCGATAGCAAACGAAGAACATTCTATTGTTCACAATGGAGTTATCACTCAAGAACTAGCAGAGAATTGGGATAAGTTATTCAACTACAAATGTGAAACTAAGAATGATTCTGAATTGGTATTACATTCTGACTCACCTCTTGAAGAATATACTGATGCATCAATGGCTGTTTGTGAACTTACTGTAGATAAGAAACTCCTTGCATATCGTAATGGTAAGCGTCCATTATACTTGACTTCTTTAGTGAATGGCGTTATAATTACTTCTACTGCGGATATTCCTAAACGTGCAGGTATTAAAATGCCAATTGTTGAAGTGCCAATGAATACATATCTTACATTTGATGAGCGCATGACAATGATCATGGAAGCTGTTCAAACAACAAAAATTGATTTACAGAAAGTAGATTATGAAACTCAAACCATATCCAACTGATAAATTTACTTACGGAATGGAAATAGAGTGGGGTGATGTTCCTCGCTCTTTTTCAATTCCAGAACATCTCGGTACTTGGGAATATTCAGAGCGAGATATTATTAATCTAAGAGAGCCATATCAATATGTCTGCGCTGACCCACTTGGTATCGATCCTCCATTCGGTGGTGAGATCAACACGAAACCGACTAGAACTTGGGAAGAACAAGTTGATCGGTATTTTGAACTTCAAAAACTATTCACGGACAATGGCACTCCACCTACAATTGGTGCTACTGCTCATACACACATTCATTGTCGTGTCCCTAATCTACGTGATGATATCGATGCACTGAAGCGTCTAACCAAATACATTAAAGAAAACCAACATGATACTGTAGAGAATGTGTATGGTTACTTTGAACACAATCAAATGAAAGGTGCCAAAGGCGCAAAGATGTATTTGAAGTTTGATGGTGGTCGTACTCTTCCAGATTACATGGCAGATAACATCATTAATCTAGCAACAGACTTTCCTTCATTCATTAAGATGCACGCTGCAGGTAAAGATGGAGTGTCAATGGGTCGCCCATTCCGATACGCTATTAATATGTACGCATTGAAACATATCGATACTGTAGAGTTTAGATTGTTCCGTGGCACAATGGACAGAACTCAATTAGAATCTTGCTTCCGCTTTGTTCAAGACTTTCTTGATGCTGCGTTAAATGAAGGGCAAAGTGTTCTTGAATTAATTTCAAACAATAATTATAATTTCCCTCCAATGATTTGGGATCTCAATCAGTTTATTGGTTGGGAGAAAACTAAGCATCCAGAAGATCGTGGAGAAAAGGTAAGAACTTATGTTGAAGTTGTCTAAGTGTTCTCGTGCTGATTTTGTTTCAGCAATAAGCACTGATAAAGAAGATAACTTCGCCAAGACATTTGTTGCCAAAGCAGATATGCAAGACCAATGGGATTACTGCATTGGCGCATTCGATGGTAATGATTTAACTGCTGCAATTATTACAACAATATCAAAGACCAAACCTCATGTTGCTAACCTTCAACTCTTGCATACTTTCGTAAAGCATAGAGGCAAAGGTTCGGCTAGATTACTATGTGAGGATTCCTTAATACGTGCCAAAGCCAATGGCGCAAGTTACTTCAGGGTATCCTCTGAGAAGTCCGCAGTGGGGTTTTACGAGCGTCTTGGGTTTAAGTTTTGGGGAGCCCAAAAGAGCGGATGCTCCCTATCAGTGTTTAGAATAGGGGGAAATACCTTCTTAGAGGGCGACTACGACCTCTCTGACACGACTATCAATAAAGCGGTCAACCGTAAGGGTAAAGGGGGCTGTACGACCCTCTACGACCTTGCTACGAGCCAAATAGGGGTCAAATTAGATGGTTTTTGAGTCAAATATCGCTTTACTTTTATTGCAGAATAGGGTATAATAAAGGTTGGAATAATTGATAATGGAGCTATATTATGGGTCGTCCTCAAACAGTTGATATTAAAAATATCTCTACCAGACCAAATTGTATTAATCGTGGATGCAATACACCAGTTACGGTTTCATCGTATTATAAAAACGGCAACGCTAAATGGCGTCCAGTTTGCGGAACTTGCGCACAGGCTCAAACTGGAAAGACTCCATACGCTGATGGTGTTATACCCTTTCGGCAAAATACATGCGCTAATAAAGACTTACGTTTGGGATTTAAATGTCCAACAAATTTTAAATTACTACCAAAGGGAATCTTTATTACTGAAATTGATCATATCAATGGCAATGATGCAGACAATTCTAAGAAAAATATTCAAGAGTTGTGTGTAACATGTCACAAAATAAAAACTAGGTTGTCGAAAGATAGTGTACCCAATTCAAGAAAACGAGTAAATGGATTATCGAAAACCCGAAAATAATAGAGAAGCGTTCATTCGCTGGTACGCATGGTCATTAAAATATGATGACTGTGACCCAGCTGTTTGGGCTACGAACTATCTCAACAAACGATACGAGCATAATGACGAACAACGTCTTTGGCTCGCTTGGCTTTATGGCAACACATATCAACTACCAACTGCGTGGGTATTGATGAATGAATTTCCTGATTATGAATTAGCAACAGTTGATAGAATTACGCAATGGAATACTACAAACTACAAACGACTGCGTTATCAAACTGATACAAAGTGGAACAAGGGGCATCTACCTGCTATGTTTGCTTCTTATCAACAATTCATTGGTAACCGAACACAACGAGAAAGAATGGAAGGGTTTTATGGAGACAATGAAGAGGCAAACTTTGATAACCTGTGGGAAAGCGTTAAGTCTGGGCTGCATAAGTTTGGTCGCTATTCCACTTGGTTTTATCTTCAGCATCTTAAGCATACCGCTGATATTCGCATTAGCCCTACTAGTCTCATGTTGGATGATTATGATGGCTCTCGCTCTCATCGTAATGGATTACTTTGCGCCATTGGCAGACACGACGATATGGATAGAAAACTCACTAGTCAAGAGTATGAAACTCTTGAGCACGAAGCCAGATCTATTCTCATCGAAACCAAAGATAGATTCCCAAATTTGGAAACGCAAATAGATTTCTTTACAATGGAAACTTGTTTGTGTTCATTCAAGAAAATATTTAGAGCGCATCATGGACGTTACCTTGGGTATTACTTGGATCGTCAAGCTGAAGAAATTATCAAAGCCGAAGGCGATGGTTGGTATGGTATTGATTGGGATGTTCTTTGGCAAGCAAGAGATGAAACTATTGACTTACGCCTAGACAATAAAAGAGGAATTGATAAAGAAAAGTTTCCTGCATTTATAAATTCAGGTAAAATAGAAAACTTAAATTGGATGTTTGATGATGAACAAGAAGTCTTAATTGGACTAGAGAATTTCTAATGGCGCAATGTATTATATTAACTGGCGGAACTCACACTAACCCCAATCAACCACATATCCAAAGAAATTTGGGTGCGTATAGAGTAGCATCTGCGCTACAGCAAGAAGGATATTCTACTTTTGTTTTAGATTATATTATTCATATGTCTGTAGAAGAAATAAAAACTGCATTGAGTAAACATCTTTCTGAAGAAACATTATGGGTTGGTTTTTCTTCTACGTTTTTCTGGAGTAATAATAGCAATTCTTTTTTACAAACTCAAAAAGAAAGAATGTACTATACTTCATTAGATGACATTGAATCTATTATTAAATACATAAAAGATAATAGCAAAGCCAAACTAATATACGGTGGCGGTAAAGCACCATACTTCCAAGCGGATGAAAATATTGATTATTATGTTATTGGTTATGCTGATACTTCTATTATAGAATTAACAAAGCATATTCAAACTGGTTCAGAAATTAAATTAAAATATGTTAATGACACACAGATAGTAGAATCTACTAATTTTGATGAACCAAAAATGGATAACATTAAAACTAATTGGAAAGACCAATACGTTATTCATAAAGAAGGTTTACCAATGGAACTTGCTAGAGGGTGCATCTTTAAATGTAAATTCTGTTCATATCCTTTGCTAGGCAAAAAGAAAGGGACATATCTTAGAGATCCTTCTGAAATTAAAGATGAGATGATTCAGAATTGGGAACTGTATGGCACTGAATCATATTATATGACAGATGATACATTTAATGATGATAACGATAAGATTGATGCTTTACATAAGATAATTACTGAATTGCCATTCAAATTAAAATTCAGCGCATATCTTAGAGTTGATTTGATACACAAATATCCTCACCAAGCCACTCTATTAAAAGAGATGGGATTGATTGGAACTTATTTTGGTTTGGAAACTATTCAACCAAATAGTGCTAAATCTATTGGTAAAGGTTTACATCCTTCTAAGGTTAAAGATAGATTATATTGGTTGGCAGAAGAATGGAAAGATTCTGTAAATATTGGCGCAGGATTTATCTTAGGATTACCACACGATACTGAATCGTACTTTGAAGAATTAATTTCTTGGTGCATGGAATCTAATAATCCACTGCAACATATATCATTTTATCCATTATATCTATTCCCAAGAAAACCTGATCACGATCTTGCTGCATATACTTCAGAGTTTAGTTTAAAGCCAGAGATTTATGGATATGAGTTCAATGATAAAACTAATTGGATGAATTGGACTTTGCAAGAACAAAACCTAAGTTATGAAAAATGTAATTTGATTGCCAATGAATTTAATAGTATAATTAGTCCTAGGAATAAAGTTGCTGAATTTCAGATGATTACAAATTTAAATATTGGCATTGATATTAAAGATTTGTATAAACATACAATGATTGAGTTAAATCAAAAGTATGATATACCAAAAATGAATTCTATACGTATAGATGAATATAAACAATTGATTGGAGTTTTATAATGGCAATGACTAAATCGCAGATGACTGGACTTACAGGTGCTATGTATGAAGATGCAGGTGGTTGTATTACAATAGCAACTTCACCTCATGTTACTATTGGTCATGCAAGCACAATTACTACTACAGCTGGTGGAACTGGCAGTATCACACCAATGCGCACTCCAGCTGAAGTTATTTTAGATCGTTATCAGTTGAATGAGATAACTGTTCAGCATAGAGTTCAAGAGTTTGAACTTATGAAACTTCGAGAAAGTAATGTAGATTATGCCACTGAGATTAAGCATAATCTAGCAAAGCATGCTTCAGAAGAAGTTACTAGTAAGATGACCTTTACTAAGAAAACAGAAATAAATACAGATACCCATTCATTCCGTGGACGTGTGTGGGTTTTTAGTAAAGAAGAACTGATTAAAATGATCGAGGAAATTAGAAATGGCATTTAGTGAAAACGTAGGTGTTATTGACACCATTAATGTACAAAGGATTACTAACCCTATGAAGACTAGAAAGATTATTGCAGTTGGTGGATCGCCTGGAACTGGCAAGACTACTCTGTTCCGTAAGTTTATGGAAGATAAAACTTGGCTAGAAGTTTCCCCTGCCAAGTTGGTAAATGCCTCTTATAATACAGAAAGAGATCTATACGTTCTTGGTAAGTATGAGGAAGGCGAAGTATTCGCTGGGACTGACCGACTATCCATGGCAGTTCAACCACCTCTTCAAGAATGGGTCGCTTCTCATAATTGCAATATCCTTTTCGAAGGAGATCGGGTTTTTAATCAGTCATTCCTAGAGTTCTGTATGGGTCTCCCAAATACCCAATTAGAAGTGATTTTCGTAAAGGCTCCAAAAGATATTTTAGAACAACGCTATAAAGCACGTGGATCCGATCAATCTGAGCAATTCCTACGTGGAAGAGAAACTAAATATAGTAATCTGATGTCTAATTTTGACTTGATGCCATATATTACTGAGTTTGCAAACACTAACTTAGAGGAGCAAGGGAAGGTTCTTGCATTTATTGAGAAGCAGTTTATTTAAGCAAGTATCTTCTGGGAATCATGAATTTCCTAGAGAATGTAACTTACGACTGGATGGACTTACTCAATTTTGATGAGCGTCCATTTAGAGCAAAACTCATTCCAGCAAAAGTATGGAGAGATCTAGATCTCTATGTAAATGATAAAGATGGCTTATCTAATTATGTTAAAAAATGGCGAACCAAAATAGAGTGGAAGAAAGAGAAGTCCAAAGCAAAGTGGACTGAAAACTACGTGGCGATTGGTGGGGAATATAATCCAGACAAACGTCAATGTTCTCTTCATATCTATACTGAAAAGTTTAACACATTCCCTTTCACTCAAACCTCTTGGGCATCATTCAAGATGCGCCTATTACAGACTTTGATGCATGAGTTGATTCACTTCATGCAGTTCAATAGACGTGGTGATGAGTGGAGCACTTACGTAGTTCCATACAAGAAAGTAGGAATCGCCAAGAAGGATGAACAGAGAGCATACCTTTCTGAGTTCGATGAGATACAAGCATATGCGCATTGTGTGTATCTAGATTTTAAAATGCGCAGACCAAAGGTAGATATTAGCGTCCTGCTAAATCGTTATAAGACAAAACGAGATTCGTCTACCCTTCACTATTTCTTAAAGACGTTTAACTACGATTTAAGAAACAACATAGCCACTCGTAAGATTATAGACCAGATCGGTAAATGGGATCGCAAGTATAATCGCATGACCTAAATATACTAAACGTATAGGGGTCATCATGGCTGGTAAATTAAACGAAGGTGATGTTATAGAAGGTATCTTCTGTATTGCTTTGTCATTGTACATAGCAGACGGTAAGGTAGACAAAGCCAAACTGAATAAGATAAGAACTCAAGTTGACACAAAGATGTTCAACTCGGGAAGGTTCACCCATACAGTTGCTGAAGGTGTATCTAAACAAAGAGGTAATCATCCTCCAGATATATTTGATGTTAAATTCGAGATGCGATTAAAACCGAAATCTATTGGTGAAGCATTCGGAAAAGATTTTCATATACATTATACCTCTTCAAAAGATGTGGGTGATCTAGATAAAAAGATTGACCACCTTATTAGTGCATTACAGTATGGAAGTTTTTCTAGAAGAGTAAAGGGTGCTATTGATTATTTCCTTGATAATAATACCAGCGACAGAATTCTATTCACTGTTATATCGGATGGAATAGAAGGGGAAACATCTGGTGGAGATATAAAGGGAGACGTAACTCTTGCGGTCAATGCTACCCTTGGTAATGGCACTAAAAAAGAAATCATATCTGGAGCGTTACCCTTTTCTTTAAAATCAGAAAGTGTTACTGTTTCTAATCTATCACCGTATCATGGAATGCTTGATATAGCCAAAGCATTAAACATAGAGTGGGATGGAGAAGAAAAATACAAAAGACTTTCTAAAGTATTCAAAGGGGTGACTGAACAGAATGCTAAATTTGAAATGATTACTGCCATGTATAATGATCTAAAGGAAAGGATAAAAACGAAGTCTTCTTCTGGGACATTTACTAAAGATGCATTTGCATTCCTTAGTAAGAATATATTCGGTTCAGATCTTGCAGATGTTATAGATGTCACTAAAGGTGGGGTAAAGGAAATTACCAAATCGTATTTCGATGAATTAGAAAAGAAAACAAAGTTATTTGTAGAAGAGAATGGTAACAACTTAGTCTTTAAAAGCAAGTCTGATCAAACACCAATCTTTCAGATACGAACCAAACTTAGACCACCCCCAGCCAATGAAGCCAAATTTTACCTAGAAGTAGGTAAGGGTATATACTCTAAGTAGCAAATATACTAAATAACCATATAACACTATTAAATTGATGGATTAAATGAAAGATTATAGACAACTAATCAGAGAACTACCGAGTAAAACGATAGTTCTAGCCTGTTCGAAGTTTAACCCTCCGACTATCGGACATGAACTTCTAATCAAGGCGGTCAAATCTGTAGCTGAGCAAAAGAATGCCAGCTACGCCATTTATGCATCCGATTCTAGCGATGCGAAAAAGAATCCCTTAATTGTAGAAAAGAAATTACAGTATTTGAATACGTTGTTTCCGAACACGCAGTTCAATACTTACTCTGACAATATAAGTGAAGTGGTTGCTAAACTAAAAGAAACCTATCGCAATGTTATCATTGTTACCAGCGCAGATAAAGTAGCTTCCATGAAGAAATCTCTAAAGGAAGCTACAGTCATATCAGCCATGGACAAAGATCCAGATAGCGAAGATGCTACTCGTAATTATGCGATCAAAGGTTTATACGAAGATTTTAAAAAGAATCTACCATCAGCAATACGTGATATTGATTCTCGTAGATTGATGAATGATATTAGAATTGGTTCTGGACTTGAGCCAATCAAAGAAGAAATTAAGTTAGTTAAAGACGATCTGCGTGAACAATATTTCCGTGGCGAAATCTTTAATGTTGGTGAGCAAGTAGAATCCGATGGCGAACAATATGAAATTGTCAAGCGTGGTTCTAATCACCTATTGCTAAAAGAATCTACTGGCAAATTAGTCAGCAAGTGGATTCAGAATGTTAAATTAGTAGAGAAGAAAGTAGAAAAGAAAAAGCTGAAGTCTTTTAAATCTACTGTTAGAAATACTGAGCAGCCAGCTGGTTTGGCTCCACAAGATTTTACTTCTAGAACATTTGATGCGTTTTCGAATACTGGAGTTGTGCAATGAATGAGTTAACAACAGCAATTAAAGTATTGCTGGCAAATGCTACTGTAATGTATTACAAAGCGCATCAGTTTCACTGGAATATTGAGGGTATTGAGTTTACTCAGTATCACGATTTCTTTGGTGACCTTTATACTGATGTTTATAATTCTGTAGATCCAATCGCTGAACTTCTACGTAAGTTAGACGACTATGCTCCAGTAAGCATTGATGAACTTTACAAGTATAAAACACTAGAAGAAGAAACTACTCGTGTTGAGTTACTAAAAGATATATTCGTATGTCTTATTGCTGCAAACGAAGAAGTCTTGGCCAGCCTAAATAAAGTGTTCACTATTGCTAACTCAGAAAAGCAACAAGGTGTTTGTAATTTTATAGCTGATAGAATAGATACTCATCAGAAGCATGCTTGGTTCTTACGTGCTTCTGCTAAGAAAATAGGATAACCCTCAAAAGTTGAGGGGAATACAAATATCGCTTTACTTTTATTGCAAGATATAGTATAATAAGTTAATAGGATAAGAAAATGAAAAGATTTACTACATACTTAAAAGAAGAAAAAGATAAATTGGGTCATGGATCAGATACTCAAGAAGGTACTAAACTCAAGCACATTACGCATCCTGAAGATCGTCCATTAATGCATGGTCACGATGGCTTTGAACATGCTCATGGTGCTTTGTCTCATGCTCATGAGCACATGAAGTCTGGTAAGAATAATGCTAATCTTACTACAAAGTATGATGGTTCACCAGCTGTAGTTTTCGGTTCTCATCCTAAGACTGGTAAGTTCTTTGTTGCTTCTAAATCTGCTTTCAACAAAGACCCAAAGATTAATCACACTGATGCTGATATCGATAAGAACCATGGCCATGCTCCAGGTCTTGCTGCTAAATTAAAAGCTGCGTTACATCACTTACCTAAAGTTACTCCAAAGGGTAAAGTTTATCAAGGTGACATTATGCACTCTGAAGGTGATGTTAAGCACGATAAGAAAACTGGCAAAGCATCTTTTACGCCAAACACTATTACCTATACTGCTTCTGGCGATGAAGCCAAGAAAGCTGCAAAAGCAAAAGTAGGTGTAGCAGTTCATACTCAATACCACGGTAAAGACATTCAATCAATGTCTGCTCACCACGAAGTTGATCATCATGAGTTTAAAGATCATCCTGATGTTCACCATCACGATGCCAGCTACGATACTAGCAAAGCGTCTCACTCTCAAGCAAATCAAGATGAGTTCCATAAGCATCTGAACGCTGCCAAAGCAGTTCATGATACTCATGGCGACAAGATGTACAAAGCAGTTCACGCAGATCATAGTGGTGATCATGGTCATCTAGCCACTTACATTAACTCAACTGTTCGCAATAACACTACTCCAAACGTAAAAGATTTCAAAGCCCATCTTGAAACACACCACGCTAAACAAGTTGCTGGTGTTAAGACTGAAAAGTCCCAAGACGCAAAACGTGCCAAGGGTAAAGAAGAAGTTGATCACGTAGAAAAGAATAAGAGTCATTACGAACATGTATTGACTGCACATAACCATCTTGCTGCTGCAAAGAACTCTTTGGTTAAGTCTCTAGAAAGTGGTCATAGCAATTATGAACACCATATCGAAGGTAAAGAATCCAAGCCAGAAGGTTTCGTTATTAACCACGAACACAATGGTAAACATGAGCCTTCTAAGTTGGTAAATCGTGCTGAGTTCGCAAGATCTAACTTACTAAAGGTGCGTAAATGAAATCCTTTAAAACATTCATAGTTGAAGAAACTTATTTCCAAGAACTAACAGAAGCAGCAGATGATGCTTCTAAAGAAGGTGGTGTTTCAAATAACACTAAGGGTGTTCTACACGAGATTCTAACTGGCAAGCATCTTAATAATGGCAAACATATGGAGAAGCATGTTAACGAACAAGGCGAAACTCCTGTACAAACTCATGATCGTTTAAAGAAAGCAATCCACCCAGCTGACTATAAGCGCATTGATACCAATGCTAAGTCTGCTGCTGATCATATTAAAAAGCATATTGAGTCTACTCATCCAGGTCATGCAGTCCATGCGGTTACTCATACTTCCAAACCTGGAGATACAGAAAAGGTAACTGGTCACAAAGCAACTCAGAAAGAAGATTCTTCTGATGTTTATGTTTCTACTAAGCATCCTAAGACTGGTAAAGTAACTCACCATGGCGTAAGTTTAAAAGTTAGCGATAACTCTAGCAAGAATATTCCATCATCAAGTCTTGGTATGGAATCTGGTGGATCAAAAGCCAAAGAGCATTTCGCTGCGCACAAAGCTGCGATTATTAAAGCGCATCCTCAGTTGGTTGGTAAAAATAAAGACCAACGTAAAGAAGCTGCCAAAGCAGATCCTAAGATGCACGCTGATGTTAAAGAACGCAACAAAGCACTATTACATAAAGTTGCTCACAGTCATGCTGCTGAACTGCAACACCATTTAGATTCTGGTAATCATGAGCACGTAGTTAAGCATATCCGTGAAGTCCTTCATGCTCATAAAACACCTGCTCAAGAAAAGGGTCATACCTTTATCAAGCATACTACTTACAAAACTGCTAAGGGTGTTCAACACCATGCTAGTAACCCAAGCGAAGATCATGAGCATATCCTAAAAGACCATAAGAATCTTTCAGTTAAATCAAGTGGTGGTTCGGTTCACTTCTATCATAACGGTAAGAAGTTTGCTTCTCAAGCACACAAGTTTGATTCACAGAGTGATCCACTAAGTTCACTAAAATCCGCAGGAAAGGCTGTATAATATGTTAACATTTAAAGAATATCTTGTTGAATATGCAGTCGATGGTAAAGGACATAAAAGTTCTACTGGTGGGTTGACTCAAAAGGGTCGTGACGCATATAATGCTAAAGGTGCTAATCTACAAGCACCAGTTACTACTCCACCATCTAAGTTAAAGGCTGGTAGCAAAGCTGCTAATCGCCGTAAGTCTTTCTGTGCACGTATGGGTGGCATGGAAGGTCCAATGAAGAAACCAAATGGCGAACCAAGTCGTAAAGCATTGGCACTAAGAAAGTGGAATTGCTAATATGATTAACTACAAAGATCTCCAAGAAAAAGGTATCTGCTGGACTGGGTACAAACGCAAAAAAGGTACTAAACCTTACGAGGATGACAGCTGTATGAAAGAAGAAAAAGATGAAGGTGGACATGGTTCTGAAAAGCACCACGTGTTAGCATTTGGTCGTATGAACCCAATCACGTCAGGTCACGAAGCAGTAGTTAACAAACTACATTCAGTTGCTAAAGAACATGGCGCAAGTCATAGTCTTGTTGTTTCTCATAGCCAAGATGCTAAGAAAAACCCATTAACTGGTGAACAAAAAGTTGCTCACGCTAAGAACGCATTCCCTGGAACTAAGGTAAGTTCTGCCAGCAAAGAATCTCCAACTATCCTTCACCATGCTGCAGCTGCTCATGCTGCTGGAGCAACACATCTACACGTAGTTGCTGGTTCTGATCGCCATGAAGAGATGCATAATCTACTTCATAAATATAATGGCAAAGACGCTGCTCATGGCCACTATAACTTTAAAAAGATTACTGTGCATTCTTCTGGCGAACGTGATCCAGATGCTGAAGGTACTACTGGTATCTCTGCAAGTAAAATGCGCGAACATGCTGCTTCTGGTAACAAAACAGAATTCCATAAAGGTGCTCCATCAAAGATGAAGCCAGAACACAAGGACGCCATGTATAACGATGTGCGTAAAGGTATGAATATTAAAGAAGAAGTTGTTCAAGAAGAACTGCGTGCTGATATGGGTGCTGCTGCTTGGGTTAAAGATTTTATTTCTTCAACACACCCTCGCTTTAATAATAAATCTAAAGATGAACGTCGCAAGATGGCTATTGGCGCATTCATGGCTGCCAAATCTCGTGGTGTCAAAGAAGAAGTTCAGATCGATGAACTATCCACTGATCTTCTAGGTAAATATAAAACTGCTGCTGGCGCAGATGCAAAAGCTGCGGATGCTGCTGGCAATTATGCAAAAGGCGACAAGCGTTTCAAAGGTATTAACAAAGCCACAAACAAACAATTTGACAATGATTTAAAGAAGCATGGTCAAATGAAAGAAGGTACTCTTCAAGGTAACATCGCTGGTGCTGACGCTATGAATACTACAACTTCTGCTCCATCAGGTTCAACATCAAAGGATACTACTATGAATAAAAAGATTAAAGGATTTAAATTCTTTAATGGCGAGAATGATAAACAAATGAATATGAATCAGCCAGTTAAAGAAGAAATTCAAGAAGGTGAACGTGGTCTTTGGGATAACATTCACGCCAAGCGTAAACGTATCGAGAATGGTTCTGGTGAGCGCATGCGTAAACCTGGAAGCAAAGGTGCGCCAACTGCAGACGCAATAAAAGCATCTCAAACAAATGAAGAATCTAAGAAAGATGATGTTCCATTTGATGGACCATACAAATCTAATTTTAAGAAACCTAATAATCCAAATCGTACTGGAATGGATGCTGCTCGTTCATTGGCTCAACGTGCAATGGATCAACTTAATAAAAAGAAACCAGTCAAAGAAGAAGTTGAATTAGAAGAAGGTTACGATAAATCTTCAGAGCATCATAAAAATGCTCGTAAAATGGCAAAAGACTATGATGGTAAAGCAACTTTTCATCCCAATGGTCACGCTGAAGTAAGAATGCGTTCAATAGTTCATGGGTATAGCACTCTTAATCCGAAAGGAACTACTTTAATGTCTGGTGAAGATTTGGCCAATCGTGCTTCTAAGGAACATGGTAAAGGTAAAGTTCAAGGTAATGTAGTTCACTTCAAAGAAGCAAAAGACGAAGTAGAACATATTCATGAACTGGATCAAAAAACTCTAAAATCATATATCAATAAAAATATTAAATCTGGTCGTGCTGATGATGGTGGTAAAGGCGACACTGGTTTATACAGAGCAACAAATAAAGTTGCTGGTAAATTGAAAACAGGAACACTTGACAATAAAGTTAAAACTCTTGGCAATACCCCATCTAACGCACATAAGAATCCATATGAATATGATGCATCTCGTTCTGAGTTGAAAAATAGAGGTGTGCATCACTTCGCTGGTCGTAGAACTAGAACTGAAGAACTTAATATGGAAGAAAAAGACGAACAAGAGTATGGTTATGAAGGCGACATGGCTTTGAATCAATTGGCAACGCTAACACGTTGTGCTGAAATGATTAAAGATTGTCTAAAGCCAGAAACTGATTTGCCAGAATGGGTTCAATCTAAGATTACTCTTGCCACTGACTATATTCAAACTGCAGCTGACTACTTGTATTCTGAGTCTGAAGTTAATGAGGGCTACTACGAAAAGCCAGCATCAGCATATCGCCGTAAAGGTGACGAAGTGAGAGATCCAACTCCAGTTGCTCCAGTACCTGATCGCAAGTATATTAAAGGTACTCCTGAGCACAAAGCATATAAAGCAACTAAGAAGCCAATCAATGGCATGCCAACTAATGAAGAAGTTCTTGACGAGAAATCTGATCAGGCTAAACAAAACAAAACAATGAAAAATATGATGGACGCATCTCGTGGTGCTCGTTATAAACTTAATAATCCAGTTCCTGACACTGATCATAAAACTGCTAGAGAAAAAAACGTAGCAATTGGTCGCGCACTACGTAGTGAAGCCACTGCGCAGAAAGGTGTTAACGTAGATAAAGTAAACCACGCTGGTGACACACCCCATGAAGAAAAATGGGAACCAGCACCTAAGACAGTATCAAAAATTAAAAAAGTAAAAGAGGAAAATATGAAATCATATAAAGAGTTTTTACAATCATTAGAAGAAAAACTAATTGGTAAACAGCACAAACTTGACAAGAACAAGAATGGTAAGGTTGACGGGCATGACTTTGAACTTCTTCGTAAAGAAGAAGCTGACCACTTACTTGAGTATACTCCAGGTCCAGATGGAAAGACCATAATTAAAGGTCGTTCATATGGCGCTGATTATGTTGATCCAGAAGGTGCTGATGAAACAGCAGCTGATATGAAGAAAAAAGAAAAGAAACCAGCTGGTCGTAAAACTGGTCAAAGCACTGGTTCTTACAAACCACGTGCAACTATGTCCAAGCTGAAGTCAGCTGGCTCAACTTATAAATAAAACAAGCCCAATTCAAGGAGAACTAAAATGGCACTATGGTCAAATACAGATGCTGCTAACAGCAAACCAAAATATCTAACTGCTGCTGAAAAAACAGCAACTGCGGGTATTTCTATCGAAGAAGCTGCTGTTGCAGCAAATAAAGCAAAGGGTGTTGCTCACGCTGGTTGGGTTCGTAACCTGACTTATACTGATGCACAAGGCGCAACTCGCAACAAGACTGAAGTTCTAGTTGCTATGGGTTCTATGGTCCAAGCAGGTGGAGACCTTGTTGCTGATGATACTACTATTGGTGTCGATCCAGCATAATAAATAGATTATGTAAATGGGAGAATTGTTCTCCCATTCCTTTGAGAGATATAATGCAGTATGAATGAAAAGTTAAGTGAAGCGAATTTTCTAATCTACGCAATGCATCACTATGATAATACGCAGTGTTATAGTTTAGCAGAATTCGAAGACGATTTAAAAAAGTTTTTATATCTT
>Ga0208974_1000082_pt1 | contig 41807 bp, 44 predicted proteins | sample GreLakmeER15MSRF_FD_187699 | JGI IMG/M metagenome (GOLD analysis project Ga0208974, IMG submission 187699) | Freshwater lentic microbial communities from great Laurentian Lakes, MI, USA - Great Lakes metaG ER15MSRF (SPAdes) | ecosystem: Environmental > Aquatic > Freshwater > Lake | place: Great... | reverse complement strand
GATTTATGGGATAGAGCCAAAACTTGGTTTTTTACTAACGTATTTAGAAGTCCGAGACAGATGGAAGAATATTTTATACGTAATGGGTATACTAAAAATAATTTAGAATTTAACAAATTCACCAATCTAACGGGAAGAAAAAATGTTGCCGTTGCTAATCTTTTACAAAAATATGTAATTAAGTATGTTTATGTACCCACAATCGTCGGTCTTGTTTTGTCGGCATTTGAAGTTATTGCGAACTTTTTTCAAGGAGGTGATCTTGACCCTATTGATGGACCTATGATTGAGAATTTTACAAGGGCATTCTATGGTTGGGGATTAGGTGATACCATATTTGAAGGTCACCCTGAATGGTATAAGATGGTAAAAAGTTATGGTTATGGTCTTTTGGACGCATTTATTCCTCCAGTTGCTGACGTTTTAGTTGGTGTGATTAATTATAGCCGTAAGGAAAGTAGTGGAGAACTCAAATCAGGTGAAGAACTATTCAAAGAAAAAACAGATGAGATATATGATGGAGCCGTCGAAAAGGCTAATACTAAAGCTAACAAGGTTTGGTCAGATTCTGATGTTGACACTAAAAAGGCGATGGAAGACAGAACATATTACACGTACGTAAAAAATCTTTTAGAAAATAATGGATATAGTACTCTTACAGTAGAACAACAAAAATTTTTATTAGGTAGACTATCATTTGAACCGACACCGAATTTAACGGCATTGCGTAATATAAAGGTAAAATCCATACCAAAAGGACTTACTGATTTTAAAGGGATTAATAAAGAAGATTATATTGATGCCGATAATATTGAAAAATCCATTAATATAGAAACCGTTGGAAATGCGGCACTACAAGGAAAGTCTGGTAAGAAATATGTTATTACTACAGCATCTAAAACATCAGGGGATCCATTTAAAGTGTTAGATAAAACAAACGACAATAATATAGAAAAACAAGGAGTTGCGGTGGTTAAACCATCGTATGGTGAAATAAAACCAACAACAGACTTATCTTTTATTAGTTTAAACCAATTTTATAATGAATATAACGACCTATAAAAAATAATAGAATATGAGTAAAAGATTTGACGAAGATAACTACAAACATTGGAAGGATACTTTCAAGTTTCAATCCTATGATGAGGATAACGCAGAATATAAAGACGTTAAAATCAATATGGAAGATGTAATGGATAGAATAGACCATTATAGAAAAAAATACGATGAGGATGATGCTTTTGTAAGAGCAGTTATCGATACCCACGAAAATATAGTAAAAATTATGTTTACAAAAGATTTGGCACATTTAATTGAGTCTTCAGAATTAATTGGATTTGCTAAGGTACTACAAAATTTAAATGAGTCGAGAGGTGAAATGGAAATTTGGTCGGTTGCAAGACCTGCAGATGGAAACTGGTTTTTAGTTAAAGGATCGTTCAATAAAAGACAATTAGCAAATATGGATCTTCACAAAAAAGAAAGACCAAATAAGGAAGAAGAAAAAAGTGAAAACCCTGCACAAGGGTTAAAAAAAAAAGAAGAAACCGCAATACAGACACTAAAGACTAATGAGGTTTCTGGGTTAGAAGAGTTACCTATTAAAATAAAACAAAAGGTTAAAGAAAAAATGGCAAAAGGTTGGACAACAGAACAACCTTACCAGTTTTTTAGTGAGTACTATACTGAGAGTGATATAAATTCCGTTTTTAATGATAAAATTAAAATTTATAAGTTAAACGCAACACACGAATTTTTTGAGTCACTAAAAGAAAACTCACCAAAGGTAGGACTTAAAAGAGGTTTTTGTCGATCAATATATTTAGCCAAGAATGATTCAGACATAACAGAGGATCAAGAAAAAATCGTAAAACACATCATAAACAAATGTGATCAAAAATTTGAGGGTAAGATAGGTATTTATCGGTCATCCCCAAACTAAACATTTTTACCTAATATTTATTGTAAATGAAAAAGTATTTACAAATAAGCGAAGACGAAAAACAATATATCCTAAAAAAATATAAACTATTAAATGAAACAACAAAGACAAACAGTTGTGAAGGTAATTGTATTAACGGTAAGGGAGTATTAACGTATACTAATGGTGACGTTTATGATGGTTTTTTTGAAAATAGTAAAAGAGAGGGTGGTGGTGTTTTAACATATAAGAGTGGAGATATATTTAGCGGAAATTTTAAAGACGATAAATTTGAGGGTAACGGACTATATAAACACAGATCAGGGATTGTTTATGACGGTCAGTGGATAACAGATGTGACGACTGGTGATTTTTTACCAATACCATCACCATCAGACGGTAATTTTACTGTATTTTGGCCTAATAGTATGGGTGGATATACATACAAAGGATTTTATGGAACAAACGGAACAAATGGTCGAGGAACATTTAAATTTCCTGATGGGACAATATACACAGGTGAATTTAAACAGGACGAATTTGAATCTAAAATAGTGTTTGATGGTACTGCCGAAGAAAATGATGGTGTAAGTATTAGTACTGAAGATTTGGTAGATTACCATAATAACCCTTCTGTTAATGGTGATCAAGAAGAGATTAAAAACGAACCGGAGGTTATCGCAACACCCGATGAGAACGTTGTTGAGATATCGGAAGAATTAAGAAAAAATTGGCCAGGTTGTAATGGTAGTGGTTCATTGAAACAATACTTTTTTAATGGTGAAGAAGGGTCTGTTGATCGTGGTTACCTAACTAAAATACCTGAATTAGGTTGGGCGAAATTTAAGGGTGAAATTGACGGAAAACAAGTTACAATAGAAAGAGGTTGTTTTGATAAGTTTAAAATCCTACAAGGTATAGAAACAGGTGAAAGAGGGGATTTTGATGGTTTTTACTACACGGAAGACTCCGAATACGATTTTTTTATTGGGGATGAAAAACTGGGTAATAGATTTAAATTTGGGACTTTAAAAAACTCAACAGAATATGATTTTTACGATAAGACTTGGTCATATAGGGGTAACTTTATTGATGGTAGGATAGACGGAACAATACAAAGTAAACCAAAAAATGATAGTAACAATAACGACCGATTCGGTACAATAAAATTTGGTGACGGTAATAGTTATGAGGGTGACTTTATGGATTCCTCTATTGGTGGTTACGGTCAATTTACATTTAATGATGGTATGAAACTCGATGGGTTCTTTTCCTCATCAAGAAAAGAGGGTGTTGTTATAACGGTTACATTAAGAGATGGTAAATCAATACCCGACATATTCAAATATCACGATAATTACGTATCCCCTGAAGTTAAACCAGATGTGGATAATACGATCGGAGCAATAAAGGGATCGACATTTAAGGGGACCACTGTATTTACATTGTCATTAGAAAGTACAAAAACAGGTAAGTCTAAAAACTTTGAAAAATCACCATTACCTAACGTTTCTATTCGGTTAACGAATTTAACTGATAAAACAAAAGTCTTTCAGGCAAAATCAGATGATTCGGGTAGTTTTGACATTAAAGGTGTTACTTTCGGAAAATACGATTTGTCTTTTATATATGGTAACGAGAATGAGGGGTTTGTTTTTAAAAAAGAGGGGTATCAAATAAATAAAGACGTAACAACCGTTACGGTTAATTTAAAACCAACAAAATCATTACAAAAATCACTTAACCGTGACGTGATTAATTTTGATAAGTCCGAAACTAACGAATACGGTCGATCCTCACTTCCGGGATCAGGGGCAGAAACGTCCGATTTATTATCAATGAGTGACACAGAAATATTAGATTATTTAGGTTATTTACAAACAATACAATCAGGAAATAAAAGATACCCAAAAGTAACAACCAAAGAGTTATGTCTAAAGGAGTTTAAAGATTATGCTAATATTATAAGAAAAATATATAAAAAAGAGATTGATCCCGAAACACTTAAAAAAAGTGGAAATAATTTACAACCAACAAAAAACTTCCTACAAGCGTGTGTTAAGGATTTTGGTGATAAAATCACAAATAATAAAGACGTTAAACTTGTATTAGCTCCTCCTGGAGAAGCTTACGATTATGGGTTAAGATTGGAAAATAAAAATAAACGAGATATTTATAGTAAAGATATGGGACTTTCAAACACAATTAATAAAGTAATAATGGAACATTCTGATAATAAAAAAAGAATGGTCCAAGAATCTAAAATATTGAATAATAAATTTAATTTTATTATTGATAACTACGATTTAAATCGTAAATCAGAAAGAAAATTAGCATTTAATGAAATAAGATCAGAAAGAAACTATTTAATTAGATTAGGGTACGATAAAACTTTAGTTAAGGAATCATTCTTAGAGGTAATGAAGAACTTATTTGGTGAATCAGGACAAAACCCCGTAGAAGACTTTAAAAAGGGTCTTAGTGAAAAATTATCATCTCCTATTGATCTAAAAGTTTTGGTTAATGAGATGGATATCGCTATCATTGAGAACGCATTTAAAACTGAAATGCCAAAAGACGAAATAATGAATTTGTTAATGGAAAAAATAAAAGAAAAAATTGAACCACAGGTTAATGTCGTATTTGATAACATCAATAAAAAGATGGATGACTTTCGCAATGCCGTTGGCGGATTACAAGTATAACGGTCGAAACTTCGAGTAGAATCTTAGTTTCATAAACCTTAAAGAAAGGGAGGTGTTCCAAAATCTAAGAAAGGTGTTCCGAGAGGAATACCTTTTCTTTTATTAGGGTATTTATATAATATGGAATTTAATATTAGAAAAGGTGCGACATTACCATTTATTGAGGTTAATTTAATTAAGGACGGAAGGACTGACTATAATTATGTTGGAACGAACCTTAGTGGTAATACCATTTATTTCTACATGAAAAATGTGGAGACAGGATTTTATAAAATTTCAAATTCAATTGCAACTTTTTCAACAACTGATAATTCCATTTATTACCAATTTACAAAAAAAAATACTAATACTGTTGGTAGGTATGAAGGTGGATTTAAAATATATTCAGATCAAGGTTTAATCGATATGCCTTTGAGAAATAAAATATTTATAAACGTTTTAGAGTCGATCAGTAATGTGGATTTTTGTTGTGGACCAAATAAAAATATAGGACCAATACCGACTCTAACACAAACACCAATACCAACACCTACTCCTACCCCTACTCCTACATCCACCCCAACACCAAGTGGTCAAGGGTTCTATTATGGTAAATTCAACAACACATCAATTACGAGTGGTGATGTGGTAAGTAACTTAACGTTTGTAACCACAAATATTGCGGTTAACGGTTATGTACCATTTGGTGTGGGATTAGGGTATGGATATACAATTATACCTGTAACATTTACACAACCAACAGAATTTATAGATAGCACAGGTGGATGTACTGGTATTCAAATACCAACAAACAATATTGGTCAAGTAATAATAAATAATATTAATAATGTTCCTGTGACGTATAACGTTTATAGGACATTCTTTAGGTTCAATGGAACATTAACAAGTTGGATGTGTGATTAATGGGTATATTTAGTTTATCAGGGGGAGTCGAGGTTGTAGGGTTTATATCCCCTACCGATCCATTGGATACTTATCCGGTGATCGACCCATTATATGGTATCGATGGTTTTAGAAACGTTAACACACTTTCTGATTTAGATATTATTCCTGAACTTAGAAGACGCGCAGGAATGGTTGTGGGTGTTAGTGGTGGTACTGCGTATTACAAACTTAATTCTTCGCCATGGAATTTTGATTTTACCGATTGGTCGGTTTTTAATACTGGTGGTTCTGTGAGTGGTAATTATTTACCATTATCTGGAGGTACCGTAACCGGATCCACAACATTCACAAGTGGGATTACTACTAATACAATATCAGCCACAACATATTCTAATTTACCAACAGATGTTAGAGTGACAGGTGGTACTTACTATACTGGCGGAACAATAATATTTGATTATAATACGGTTGGTAATTTTCCTGTAACAGGTTTAACTGAAGATCTTAATAACGCAATTGATGGTCTTGCTGAGGCTGATGAATTAACAATTGAGTTAGACGCTTTAACAAATAAAATTAGATTAAAGGATATTGTTGCACCAGGTAGTGGAGGTACAAGGACTTTTCAAGGTGACATTGTTATTGAGAGTGGATTAACAGCAACAACTGCATTTATTATCTACACACAATGGACGTTGGATTTTATGGATTCATTAGCTCTTGAGATTTACGCACCTAATGATATTTCAATTGATAGTATTATTAATTTGGTTAATAGTCCAACAACGACAATATTAGTTAATAATTCACCGTACACACCAGCAACATTAATTACTAGTGGTAATAAAATTAATGTAACAACCGATATTAACTCGGTCATTCAATTTAATATAACAAACTATTTATAATATATGTCAACAAGAACAATACATTGGACGGAGGACACTAAAACAATGAAAATAAGGACAGATGTTCCGGGTTTTTTCATTGAGTTTGGACAACAAATGGTAATTAGAGTTAAAAACGATACGGAAAATTTAATCCCACCCGGCACTGTTGTTTATTTAAATGGGTCCCAAACATTTCCAACTTTGGAAATCGCCGATCACTCTTCCTATCTAACATCTGAAGGAACGTTAGGGTTTGTTGCTCATAATATGAGTGGTAATACCGATGGTTATGTTGTAACAAAGGGGATATTTAGAAATGTTGATTTAAGTGATTTTTCAGATGGTAATGTGATTTATTTGTGTAGCGGTGGTACATTCACAAACATTAAACCAATTGCACCACTTCCGGAGGTTTATCTTGGAACTGTAATTAAATCAGGTGTTAATGGTATTTTAAATGTTGATATTAATCTTGGTTTTGAACTTGAAGAATTACACAACATAAAAATAACCAATCCAAGTAACGGCGACGCATTAGTTTGGGACACAGACGAATCTCTTTGGATGAACAAAGGGATTAGTAGTGTTAGTGGTAACACTAGCTGGACAATTGATTTTATGGACTCAAACAGTATTGATATTTATCCCGTAACAAATTTTAGAATCACTTCAATTGACAATATCAAAAACACGCCAAGTATTACTATTTTAGTTAACGATATTAGTTATAATTTAAACCAACCAATATCAAGTGGTGATAAAATCACAATAATATCGGATATTAATTCGGTTGTATTATTAAACATAGAGGAATAATGAATAATTTATATTTTAAAGCGAAGCCACAAGTTACACCTTTTACTGGAGGCACAATCGCAAATTTAACGGTAACCGGTAATACAATTGTTGGTGGGTTAACAGCAACAACAATATCTGCAACAACATATAATAATTTACCGACAGATGTTAGAGTAACAGGTGGTACATACGATAATAATACTGGTACTGCAACATTCACTAATAACACTGGAGGAACATTTAATGTTTTAGGGTTTTATACGGGGGAAACCGATGACAACCAATTCGTAACAGGTTTTACGTATAACAATAATACATTTACCATTTTAGATAATAGTGGTAATACATTCAACGCAACCATCAACACAATGACTGGTTTAACCATCAACGGTAATTTGGATGTAACATCTATTGATGATGTAGATTATATTGACTTCAACACATCAGCAGCACAAGCAGGAGATATTGGTAGATTAATATGGAACAATCAAGATGGAACATTAAATTTAGGTTTAAAAGGTGGCAATGTAACTTTACAAGTCGGTCAGGAACAAGTTATAAGAGTAGTTAATAAAACGGCTACAAATGTTAATTTATTAGAAGCTAATTATCAAGCGGTAAGGGTAACGGGGGCACAAGGGCAAAGATTAAAAGTAGATTTAGCACAGGCAACAAATGGAGCCTTAAGTATGGAAACTATTGGATTAGTAACAGAAACAATAAATAACAATCAAGAGGGGTTTATAACAACAAGCGGATTGGTTCGTGGAATTAATACTACTGGTTCTTTACAGTCTGAAACGTGGGCAGATGGTGATGTTGTATATTTAAGCCCAACAACGGCAGGTAATATTACAAATGTTAAACCTATAGCTCCTGATTATTTAATTGTAATAGGTTATGTTGTTTCGGCTCACATTACACAAGGTTCTATTTTTGTTAAAGTCGACCATAGTTATGAGTTAGGAGAATTACACGATGTGTTAATTACAAGTCCAGTTAATGGTAATGTAATACAATATAATTCTACAACTTCATTATGGGAAAATACAGTTATATCAACAACTGACATATATGTAACAGGTGGAACATATAATTTTACTGGGGATACATTAACCTTAAATAGAAATGATAATAACCAAATTCAAATAACAGGATTTACATATGAGAGAAATTCGGATTATGTTTATCCATATTTTTATGGGGGTACGGCACCACTCTATACATTAAACTCAACCCCAAATTGGATTATAAAACGAGTTGACTATACAACATCAGGTTCACCAATAACATTAACGGCTATTGGTTCTTGGGATGATAGATATATTTTAATATATTCATAAATAAAAAATAAAATAAAATAAAATGGAAACAAAATTTAGCTTCGTAATAAATTGTACTAACGGTGATAATTACGCTTTAGTATGTTCTTGTTGGAAATTAGATGGTGAGGGAAACCGAATTGACGAACAATCTGAAACAAAAACACAAATCACCCTTGAAGTGGCATTAATTGAACAAAAAATATTCATTGACAAATGGCTTTAAAATATCCTTTAGCAAATGGTAACTGGAGTAATGCCGCCAATTGGAATGGTGGTACAGTACCAGCTCTTGGTGATGATGTAAGAGCAAATGGTTTTACAGTCACAATAGATGTAGATATAGATGTATCACAAATAGCTACCGTTGCATTGGCACCCGCTGTTGCTGGGGGCACTTTTGCTGTGAATAGTAGCCGTAACATAACAGCTAACATTAATGCGGGAAATACAAGTTGTTTAACATCAGCAAGTGCTATAATTGTAACCGTTATTGGTAACATTAATGCGGGTAGTGGGAATGTAATACATGGTATAAATTTTACTAATGTAGGTTCTATCTTAAATGTAACGGGTAACGTTGTTGCTGGTAGTTCTGTAAATGTTCAGTTTGGAATTAATACATCCGGCACCCTTAACTTTATTGGAAATGCAACAGGTTCTGCAACAGGTTTTAATTCCGCCGCAATTAATATAAATGTTGGTGGTATACTAAACTTTACAGGAACTATTCAAGGGGGTAGTGCTATTAATCCATCTTACGGTATTTTAACTGCTGGTAACGGCACATATAATGGAACAATAGTCGGCGGTAGTGTTGGTAGTAGTTCAGGTTTAAGAATAACTGCTGGTATTCACACCATTAATTCTAATGTTACTGGTGGTGGTTCGGCAAGTTGTCACGGTATTATAACAATAGCAGGAACGCTAACAGTAAATGGTACTGTTACTGGTGGTAATGGTGCACTTGGAGCTCAACTAACAAACACAACAGCCACATTTAATGGTAACATTAGTGGTTCAGCATCATCAGCATCACAGGGATTATTTGTAACCGATACAGCATCAGTTGTTACTGTTTCAACGATGACATTTAGTGTAATTGGAACTACCCCGATTTATGGGTTTGTTAAATTTAAAAATACAGCCCCCACTGTAACAGTAAGAAAAGCGAATAATACGAACCAAACACTTGTTGACCCATCAACAACTGATATTCCAATAGTAGGGAATGTTAGAGATGGTATAGTTTACGCAACAGGTTCTTTAACTGGTACGTTTAAAGTTCCTTCACCACTTACGGTTGCACTTGGAGTACCGACAGATAACACAGTAGGTTCTGGGGTTATTACAATTGGTGATATGGGGACATTATTAGCATCATATATAGTTTAACAATGATAGATTTTAAAATAAATAAAATTAAAAATAAAATAAAATGGCTTTAAAATACCCTTTAGCGAATGGAGTTTGGAGTAATGCTGCCAATTGGAATGGTGGCACTGTTCCAGTCCCTACTGATGATGTTAGGGCTAATGGTTTTACCGTCACAATAGATGTGGATATAGATGTTCTGCAGTTATCTACAGCACAATTACTACCTGCCAACGCTGGTGGTTCTTTTGTCGTATCCACAAGTAGAACTTTAATTTGTAATATTATTGCAGGAACCACTAACGTTTTAACATCAACGGTGGGTAATACCGTAACACTTATTGGTAATATAACAGGAGGTGCTCAATTTTCTCAATTTGCTGTAAGTTTTACTAATGCGGGTTCTATACTTAACGTAACAGGAAACTCATTAGCACCAACTGCTGGTGGTGGTGCGCCCGCAGCATTAAATTCAGCAGGTACTGTTATCTTTGTTGGAAACGCAAATGCCGGTATAGGTAATCCAAGTGGAGCAGCAGCTATTAACATAACAAGTACGGGTAATTTAACATTTACAGGAATTGCGACTGGAGGTGCGGGTACAGCCGGTTGTTATGGTATTCAGTCTCTTGGTAATACAATATTAAATGGAAGTATAATTGCGGGTAGTGCAGTTAATTCAAGTGGTGTTAGGTTAAATGGAGGTACTCACACCGTAAATTCTGATTGTACTGGTGTTGGTGGAGGAACTAACACGTATGCTTGTATTATAGTTAACTCAACAGCAACTTTTAACGGCAACATATTTGGCTCAACATCATCAAATAGTGTAGGACTTTATGTAACCGATACAGCATCAAATGTTACTATTTCAACAATGTCACTTAGCACGAGTGGTGGTATGCCAGTTGCTGGTTTTATTAAATTTAAAAACACCGCACCCACTGTAACAGTAAGAAAGGCAAACAATACAAATCAAATACTTGTTGACCCGATAACAACTGACATACCTATTGTGGCTAATGTTAGGGATGGTATAGTTTACGCCACTGGTACATTAACAGGAACATTAAAAGTACCACCACCTTCTTCAGTTGGTGTTGGAGTTCCAACCGATAATACAGTAGGCACCGCAGTTATTAGTGTAACTGATATGGGGGCATTATTGGCTTCGTATGTTATTTAAGTGAAAAACTATGGGAATTTTTATACTCAATTACAAGTAGGTGAAGAACGAACAGTTCAAACGGTATTAGATTATACTAAACTTGGTTTTAATCAATTGGGTTATGATGTCGTCGTTGATAATGTGTTATAAATCTTACTATGTTATATTTATTAAATAAAAGTAGATGGCGAATAAAAAAATATCAGAATTACCATATATTGGTGTACCTAAGATTTCAGGAAATACGTTGGTTCCTTTGGTTACCTATTTTAGTGCCGCAACAGGAGATACGGTTCATACATATATATCAGATTTACAAACCTATTTAATTAGTGGTCTTACGGGAAATACTGATGTTTTTGTAACTGGCGGAACATACTCTGCTGGAACAATAACAATAACAAATAACACGGGAGGGACGTTTAATATAACTGGAGTCACTTTTAGTGGGGGTAGTAGTGTGGTTGGTGATTATTTACCATTAAGTGGTGGAACTGTCACAGGAAATACAATATTTACTCAAGGAATAACTGCCACCACAATAAGTGCAACGACCTACCAAAATTTACCAACAGATGTTAGAGTAACCGGTGTAACAAATTCAAATAATACTTTTACATTTACAAATAACACCGGAGGAACCTTTAGTACTATATTTAATACAGTAACGGGATTAACTATAAATGGTAATTTAACTGTGACGGGAAATACAAATGTAAGGGCATTTACCGGAACGACGGGTTACATTTCAGGGTCAGGACAAAACATATTAACAGTTATCGGATCAGGAAATTCAACTACTTCTCCATTATTTACAGTTCAAGGATCAAGTGGTGAGTTATTTAGTGTAAATGACAGTTTGGTTGGTTCATTATTTAGTGTGAATGATATATCGGGATTACCAATTTTAGAGGTATTTTCTGATAACACAACGTTGATGGGTTCGTATCAGGCACCATCATTAAACACAACAACAAAGGTTTCTTTAACTGCAGGAACAAATACCGTTTATTCAATTCCAACAAGTGCGTACACAGGAGCATTTATTGATTATACATTAGTTAGTACGGGAACAACGGGAGCAAGGGCAGGAAATATTATGACAATATGGAGTGGAACAAGTGCAAACTTTACTGAAACATCAACAAACGATATTGGCACAACAACGGGAGTAACATTTACAGTTGCGGTATCAGGAAACGACGCGGTTCTTAGTAGTTCGGCAACAACTACCGGATGGACATTAAAGACAATTGTAAGGAGTATATAAATGAGTTTCAATTTTAGTCCAAATATTGTAACCGATAGTTTAGTGCTTTACTTAGATGCTGCTAATACGCGTTCGTATGTGTCCGGATCAACAATTTGGTATGATTTAACGGGTAATAATCTAAACGGTAATTTAGTGAATGGTCCCACATTTTCAAACACAAATAATGGATACCTTAGATGCGATGGTTCTGACGATTATATAGAAGTACTTGATAATACAATATTAGATTTTGGATCAAATAATTTTACAGTTGAATATTGGTTTAGAAAGCTATCGACATCGGTTGGTGCTGGTAATGATAACATTTGGGGTGTCAATAAATGGAACACGGGAACCTCACCTAGCACAAACGAATGGGTTTTAAGTATCGGAAACACAAACGTCGATAGTTACGGTTTCTCTGTTGTTGTTGGTACCACAATATATTCAACAGGTATTAGTGTTGATCAATTATCAATAAATGTTTGGTATCAGTTGGTTGGCGTTAGAAACGGAGGTTCTTTAAAAACATATCTTAATGGAGAATTAAAGCAAGATGTATCGCCAAGTGGGTTTTCTTCTTCGTCAGTTATAAATAATGTTGGAAGAAATTTAAGGATAAATAATAGTGCGGTTGATGCTTTTTATACTAATGCGGATAACTCTAATATAAGAATTTATAATAGGGCGTTAACCACCGCGGAAGTTAATAGAAACTATAATGCACTAAAAAATAGATTCGGATTATAATGGCAGGAAATATTGCACCTTACATAATAAAAGACAGTTTAGTGTTGTATTTAGATGCAGCAAACACTAAATCCTATGTTAGCGGATCAACCACTTGGGATGATTTATCTCGTGATGAAAATAATGGAACGTTAACAAATGGTCCCACATTTAATAGTGAAAATGGTGGGAGTATTGTATTTGATGGAATTGATGATTATTTTATAACACCAACCGGATTAACACCATCATTAAATATTACTTCACAAATCACTTTAGAAACATGGTTTAAGTCTACCTCTTTGGCAAACGCAACACACGGAGATAATTTATTTAGTAAAGGATTATCGACAGACCTAAATAGTGGTGTTTATGAATTAAATTTAGCTAATAACACAACAGCAAATATACCTTCATTCAGAATGAGAATAGGATCATCAACACCAACATATAGTCCAACAAACATACTAATTAATTTAAATCAAATATACCATATTGTGTGCACATATAACGGAGCGATTATGAGAATTTTTGTAAACGGTATTGAAAGTGGTTCTGGATTATCCGCATCAGGAACAATACAAAATAGTACACAACAATTAACAATCGGCGTTAGGTTTGTACATAGAACAGGGATTGCCGATTCTTTCTTTTCTGGTAATATTTATTTATCAAAAATATATAACCGCGCTCTATCCGCGACAGAAGTTTTACAAAACTACAACGCAACTAAAGGTCGGTTTGGTTTATAACAAATATTTATAATTATGGAAACACAAGAATACCCAAACAGAGAATTTATGATATTTAACGTATCAGAATTAAACACAATAGACTTTACACAAGTCTTAGAAACCTCAATTGATACTGTTAGAAGATCTGTTGACGGAACAAAGACATTTGTAAAATGGGATGGAAATACAATACCATCAAGTGTTGAGAATCTAACAACAAAGGAAGGTCCTTACACGTATGATGAAATAATAACAATACTGGGTGGTCCTGAATGGACTTCAAATGATGAATTAGTATGAGTACTGTAGGTGGTGGTGTTAATATTGTAACTAATGGTCTTGTATTATATTTGGACGCATCAAACACTAAATCCTATGTTTCTGGATCAACCATTTGGAATAATGTTAGTAGAAGTGGGAATAATGGAACTTTAACGAATGGTCCTACTTTTAATAGTGAAAATGGTGGGAGTATTGTTTTTGATGGGGTAAATGATTATGCAAATTTAGGGACAAATATAAATTTTTCCACATATAATAGTGGATTTACTATTGGATTTTGGGTAAAATTATCTAATACAAGCTCTCAAAACCGGTATCTTTTTTCTAAATTAACAAATGGCGGGGCGGATAATCAATTTTCAGTGGTATACGGTTATGTATCAAATACCTTTGAATTGTATGCTGGTGTTGGGGGGGGGCTAATCGAACTATTAGAACAAACTCACAAATTGTAGTTAATGATACTAATTGGCATTTCTTATATTATACTGTTGGTGCAACCACCCAAGGATACTTAGATGGTACTAGTAGATTTACAAACACATACGCTAGTTTAACGTTTACTCCATCCACAAATACTAATTACTTATCATCCTTTAACGGTTCTCAAAACTTTGGAAATTTATCCATAGCAAATATGGTTTTATATAGCCGCACACTTTCAGCCTCCGAAGTCCTACAAAACTTCAACGCAACTAAATCACGTTTTGGTCTTTAAAATATATCCGTTCTTTAGTACCGACCATTTGTTTATACCACAACTTTTCACCGTCCATCCAAATGTAAGGGTCATCAGGATTGTCAACCCACCCGTGTTTAGAATAATAATCAAAATCTTTTCTTAATAAATTTGATCTATGAGATGAATGAAAATCTTCGTCACCCAACCAATGAGGTAAAACAAACTCACCTTCAATTACATCATACTCCATTGTGTTTTTAAAACCACGAGACTTCCACACGTCAATAGAGTCGTTGTAATACTGTTTAAGTGCATTTACATAATCACGCCACATAACAGAACACGGATGTGATGTCCAACCTTTATAAGGTTGTCCGTTCTTTTTTGGTCTGCCCGTGATTGCCGATATAATTTGGTAAGCTTCAACACGTTGTTTACCTAAACGTTTATTGTCTAAGGATTCTAATGATTTTCTAAAATCTGAATATGGAAGGAATGTTTGCATACCACAAAGATACGTATTTTTTTTAATCTGCCATTGAAATAATAGTTTTTTTATGATATATATTATATAAATAAACGTTTAATTTTTATAAAATGAAAAAGTTAGTATTAGTGTGTCTTATGGTTTTGACCACAATTTCTCTGATGACTTCTTGTGGTGAAAAAACGGCAACTGAAAATGCTACACCTAACGCAACAACTGTAGAATCTACAACAAACGCTACGGAAGAAGTTGCTGACACAACAAAAAATTAATTTTCTGTTTCTCTAGAAAGTTAGCCTCACTCTTAATAAGATTGAGGTTTTTTTGTGCATAAAAAAACCCACCATAATTAAATAGTGGGATAGTTGGTGGACCAAGAGGACTCCGACTTCCTCGTCCGGCTCATCTTGTTTAAAAGACGACTACATGCTTAGGTTGACATTTTCTAATGTCCCAAAATATTTGATTTTTTACTTGACCAAAAACAAGGTTAGTTTGTTCTTCACTATCGTAAACCAACAACCAATAGACGACTCGATTTTGGGTTCAGTCGTATTCCACCTTAGTCACTTCTGTTCCTGAGCGTATGTGAACCGGCTCGCGTATCCGTAACTTATTAAGCTACAGTTACTTCTTGAGTTGAGATTAGACCCAAAGTCTCAAGGTTGTTTAGCACATTGCCATTTGTAGTGTGAATCAGTTTTTAACGAGATTAATTCAGTCCCGACATGCTTCCTTTATTCAACCAATGCCCGTCAATTCCAATATTGGCCCATATATCTTAAACGATGATTTCAAAGAACTCATACAAAGATAATACAAATGTTTTGATTATCCAATATATTTATATAAATATGTTAAAGAAAAAATTTATTTTTGAGGACGAGGAAGAACAAGAGTTAACAGATTATCAACAAATATCAAGAATGATAAAACGCAAGATAAGCGCAAATGCTATTGAGTTTTATAATTCAGAAGGGGAAGACTTTTCAGATCATATTGAAATTAAAGACGATGGTATAATGTTTACCTTTGATGGGTTACGAGATTTTTTGACATTCTTTTTTCCTGACGATTACTCAAAAGAAGATAATTCAGAGGGGTATTATGATGCATCCTATTATGAAATGATGTATGAAAAACGATGGGATTGGTACGATGACTTTTCAAATAGGAACTCCGAAGATTGGTCGGAGGGATATATTGTCCAATCGTTTAGACCTGTACATTTGGAATTACTTATAAGTTTGGCAAAATATTCATCACCAGATATGTATTCTAAACTCTCTAAAATCACAACAAACGACTTAAATGGTAAAATGTCAAAAATAATTTCTTCTTTTTTAGAGACGATAGGTCTTGAAAGTGATATTGTTGAGTTATACACCGATTCAAATGTTGATGCAGTTAGAGACTCAGTCCCAAAAGGAATTGAGGATAAATTGTGTGATTGTTTAAAACCGGTTGGTATTGATCGGTATAGTGATAGATATTGTTTTTGGAAATACCATATGGGGTGGGGAGACGCTCTATTATTATTTGCCCATTATGGTACAGACGATGGTAGTTTTTTAGACCTGTTATTTTCTACAATTAAAAAAACGGTTAGTGCATATTTACCGGAATATTATGAAATGGAGTCAAATTATTGGGATAGTGAAAAGTTTGAGGAGTCTTGGTTACCGGGTTTAACAAAAATACTTGAAAAGAAGTTGGAAGATATTGAAGAAAATCCGGATAATTACGATAAAAATTATTTTGACGTTGTTGATAAAGTTATGAAAATTGGTGGCGTTGACGTTTGGATTAAAACAAAAGATGGAAAATACGAAATAAGAATTAACGGGATTGAACCAGACACGTCATTAATTTATTATACAATGAAAAGAAAAAATGGGTGGGATGCCAAGGGTGGTAAAACAGATATTGACAGTTTTTTAAATTTAATCTATAACGAAAAAATGTTTGACCTTTTAGAACAAGCCAAGAAATTTTCAATTCTTAGAAATAAGACGTTCCTTTAAAATCTCATATAAATAAGGGACATCGTCGTCACTTATAAAAACGGAAACACCATCATATATATCCGAAATCGTGATTCCGTCTTTCTCTTCAATTACATCAACAGTTTCCAATTGATGGATATCCTCTTCTTTTAAATCGTCGTCCATATCAAAACCAACCAAAGAGTTCATTACGGTTTGTGATGTATATGTGATTGGTTTATAAACATATTCGTATTTCTTATTACCAAGTTCCTTAACCATATTTTTTCCAACCTCAATTGCGCATCTTACATCTTCAATTGATACGAACTCTTGGTTTGAATGCATATTATAATACCCACAAGACATATTGATGCAAGATACATCTACTTTCTTTTTTAATTGAGATATATCGGTATAAGGGTGAGATTGAATTAACATCTCATTACCAAATGATTCTTCAATTACTTTTAAAGTTTTGGTGAAAAATTCACTGTCTCTTTCAAATAAACGAACTCCCGAGCAAATCTCGGAGATTAAATGATTTCCTGGTGCATCATATTGTGTAATGTAACCAACATCTTGTAAGAAGTTTTCATCACATTGGCTTGATCCGTGACATCCCGTTTCTTCTGAAACAAAAAGACCAACCTTAACTTTATCCAAAGTTTTCAATAACTCCAAACAAATAAAAATACCACATTTGTCATCACCACCAATTCCTGTTGGTAATCCATCTTCAGCATAAGCCTTTAAACATGGGACTTTTGCCTCGTCAAACTTTTTGCCAAAGGTGTTTGGTCTAACGAGGTCTTCTTGTATAATCATCATTTTATCTACCTTATGATGAACGGTGTCCGTGTGGGCAATAAACATCGGATAATATTCTCCTTCGTTTAATTCGCCTTTGGTTGCATATATATTCATCATATTATCTCGGTAGTAGGAGACGCTTGGAATTGTGTCAAGTTCATTGCAAAGATATTCTACCATATCCTCTTCTTGATATGTTTTGGAGGGGATTGATAGTAATTCTTTGAATTTGTCTAAGTTCATTTAATATTTTTTATAAAGATAGACTATTTATATCTAAAATACAAATAATTATGAAAAATATTTTATCAAGTTTAAACGAATCTGAAAAAAAGAGGATTCTTGAGATGCATTATAGAGCGTCAGGTAGACATTATTTAAATGAGGCTGTAAATGCTGATTATAATGTTATTAAAACGTCTATGGATGCAACATATGGTGAGACAATGAAAACCTATTTAATGTCAACCGTAACTTTACAAGGCCAAGACGAGTCAGGTAAACCAACACAAATTAAATTTAACCCAACAAACCCTTTAGGTACTATTAAAAGAAAAAATCAAATCATGGGAACAGATGTGGATGTTGACGTTTTAGATCCGGTTTATTCTTGTGTTGATATCGTATTTTTAGAAAGGGTTAATTCAGTTTTTGAATATCAAAAAGCGTACGCATCTAGTATAGGGGCAACGGGACAAATGGAAGCAGCTACGGCTAGAAGTACTTGGGAAATCGAACTTAAAAAAATAGGTGCTGCGGGATGTAAAGCAATTAGTGATTTATCAAAAGGTTTACCTAATCCACTTATTAAAGTAACAACATCTCCTGTAATCCCGCAAGAAAAGAAACCATTACCAGCGACTAAAGGAACAGGTAGTGTTGCTAGTAGTAAGGTGATAGGTGATCCACCAAATGTAATAACCGCAGGTGATTTAAAAACCATTGGTCTACCGTCAGATGGAGGACCGGCAGTGACTGGAGATGGTGTTGAACAACAATTAAGTTCCGCACCATATGGTGGTTATTTTTATTGGGGAGGAGCTAGATTTGAATGTTATGACCCTTACAAGGGAGCTCTTGTTTATAATTTTACATCACCACCATACAATGAGCCACAAAAATCAGCATACACGGCATACAAAACACAGATGGTTGCTCTTGGTAAAAAACAATGTTTAGCAAATGCTACTTGGTATAAAACCGCCCAACATATTTATTACGATAAAGAAGGAAAAGAGATTGGTAGAGGTGTTGGACCTAAAAAATAAAATAATAAATTATATAAAAAGGAACCAATTAGGTTCCTTTTTTTTATTTATATAACATTTTAATTACTTCTTTATCTATTTTAGATAGTTGTTGTGTTGTAGAGTAACCTTCGTAGAACATACTATCTTCATAAGACCAAGAGTCGTTTGCTAAACCTAACGATTGTGTTATTTCTTCAATTAGTGCGTGTTTTTTATCTAAAGATGGTATACCTGTTCTTATAAAAATTTTAACTTCACTGATTATGTTTGGTTGACTAGAACCATATACGAAACAACACCCATAACATTCAATATACGGTGATTGGTTATATAAATGTTTTGAATTAAAAGTATTAAAATCACCAAAATAAACAATTGAGTTTGATTCTGATTTATTTTTTACAATTGTAATTTTAATGTTTCCAATTAAACCGTTTAGTTCTGTAATTAAATTTTTTATATTAATTAAATCTTGTGTGGTATAGTTACCATCAATAAAAATTTTAATATCTTTATTCCATTTTGTTATTTTATTATAGTTAAGTCCTTCTATAGCTTCACTACCATACGCAACCTCATTAAAGTAAGATTGGATTTGATCTTGTGTTTGAGAAACAGAAAATAAAGATAAAAACAAGAATAAAGATAAAAGAAAAGTTTTCATAAGAGTCATATTAAATAATTATAATACAAACTTACAAAAACTTTTGACAATTACAAAATCATTTTTTTCTTTTTGTTGGTTTTTTTACTTTAACCTCAGTTTTTTTATCCGTTTCATTATATGACAAGATAAATTTAGATCCCTTCTCTGGATTATCCGATAATATCTTTTCAGTTACCGAATCATCCACCCATTTTTGTATTGTTCTTTTTAGTATTCTTGCCCCAAACCTTGTGTCGGTACCAACAGAAATGATATGTTTTTTCAAACTCTCACCAACCTCCAAATCAAACTCAATACCCTCGATTCTTTTGTGTACTTTTTCAAGTTCCAAATCAACGATTTTTAATAGATCACTTTCGTTAAGGTCTTTAAAATAAATAATCTCATCAAAACGATTTATAAATTCAGGAGCAAACTTTTTAAATAATTCTTTCTCTAAAACTGATTTAATTTCCTCCTCTTTTTTCTCAACTTTCGAATTTGTAGAAAACCCTACTCCCGTACCAAAATCCTGAACAATTTTTGTACCTATGTTCGATGTCATCAAAATAATACAGTTTTTAAAATTAATCTTTCTTCCGTGACCATCCGTTAAAAACCCTTCATCTAACATTTGTAAAAATACGTTAAAAATTTCAGGGTGAGCTTTCTCTATCTCATCTAATAAAATAACCGAATATGGTTTATTTTTAATTTTATTTAAAAACGGTGAACCATCCTCATATCCGACATAACCTGGAGATGTTCCTGTTAATTTTGACGATGCGATTTTATCAGAGAATTCACTCATATCCAATCTGATTAACGAATCTTCAGAATTAAACATATGTTTTGCAAGTTGTTTTGCCAACTCCGTTTTACCAACACCCGAATTACCGATTAGTAACCCACTAAATATTGGTTTTTTTGGATCATTTAACCCCACTTTATTTCTTTGGATTGCTCTTGATATCTTTGCAACGGCATCTTCTTGTCCGATAACCTTTGTTGATAGTGTTTCTTTTAGGGTTCTTAATTGTTCTGTCTCATCGGTTGATACTTTACTGACCGGAATCTTAGTCATTAAGGTTACAACGTCATACACAACGTCCTCAGTAACTTCTCTTTTATATAGATTTCTATTTTTTTCAAATTCGGTTTTTTCTCTTTCTAAATCATTTAAAATTTTTCTTTCTTTGTCTCTCAAGTTTGCTGCTTCCTCATATCTTTGACTATTAATAACTTTTACCTTCTCGTCTTTAATGCCTTGTGCTTGCCTTTTTAAATCTTCAATAATTTCAGGTAATTTAATCTCAACCTGAGATCTTGCCCCAACCTCATCAATAATATCAAACGCCTTATCAGGAAATTCTCTATCTGTAATGTATCTATCAGCAAGTTCAACACATAATTTTAATATGTCGTCACTATATGTTACTTTATGGTGATCTTCGTATCTGTTTTTTGAGTTTTGGAGTATTATTAACGTCTCTTCTTTCGTTGATGGGTCAACCATTACCTTTTGGAATCTTCTTTCCAATGCTCCGTCCTTTTCAATGTTCTTTCTATATTCCTCCAATGTTGTTGCTCCGATACATTGAAGTTCTCCTCTTGAAAGTGCCGGTTTGAATATATTGGAAGCGTCCATTGATCCTGATGAATTACCGGCACCAATCATTGTGTGAATTTCATCAATAAAAATGATGATATCAGGATTCGCATATAATTCTTCAATGATAACCTTCATCCTTTCTTCAAATTGACCACGATATTTTGTTCCCGCAACAATTGATGTCATATCCAAAGAAACAATTCTTTTTCCTGATAAGTTTTGGGGACAATCACCCTCAAATATTTTTTTGGCTAAACCTTCAACAATGGCCGTTTTACCACAATTATGAGATACCACACCATTAGATATGTATTTTCTTTCGTTATCTAAAACCTCCAAATCGTAGGTATTGTGAACTCCAATTTCTGACATTTCAATAACCTCATAAATGTTATTATCTTCACAATATACAAAATCACCCACGTTAATATTTTTTAATTTAACCCAAAACGAATCATTAATATATTCGACAGTTTCATTGGTTGTGTTAACGTCCACCTCAACTAAATGGTCTTCAGATCCGGATAACCCTAACCCGTTTGAAAGTTTTATTTCAAAACAGGTTTTATTTTCTTTTTTATATAAATTACCAATTAATTTATATCCGGATGGTGTTTTAACTTTATATGTTCCACCCTCGTTCTCGATCAAATTAAAAAACTCCTCAATTTTAACCCTCATAATAACTTTTTATTTTTCCAATTAGTTTATTTTCATTTAAATCATATATTAAATTAATATCATTATCCACACAAAATTTAATTTTATAATTCATTTTTTCTTTATATAATCCCAAAACCCGATCTAATTTATCTAAATTTTTACCATTTAATAACCCAAAAAACTCAATGTAAATATTTTCTTTAGGTAAGTAAAAATCACATTTCATATTACTATTAGGGTAGTTAGTTTCATAAACAAAATTTAAGTTATTTTTTTCTAAAAATAAAGCCACCCGATACTCACCTACACTTTTATATCTTATACCGTTATGGTAAGTTGGTATTCCGTAATATTGTCTATTTTGGTTTAAGTTAATTTTACTATAAATAATATTTTTTAATTCTTTACTTGTTGATTGATAAAAATTCTGTATTATCTTACTACTAATATATGGAGACAAGTCTGAATATCTTTTAATATCATCTTTAGATAACACGCAATCAATAAAATCATTAATGTTTTTATTTGTGGTGCAATGTGTGACAATGTTATTTATTTTTTCTTTAAATCCAGAATGTCTTAGAATATCTGATTGACTTTTTTCATTATATTTAAAACCACTTTTACTTTTTTGTATTTCAGAATAATTTGTTTTGTTTTTTAAACTTCTAATCCATTTATTTTGTCTTTCGTCGAACATTTCCCTCCCTTTATCCTTACCGTACTTTTCTATACATTTTTCTAAACTAAACGTACTCTGCCTTTGTTTGATTTGGTTTTTAGATTCCTCAATAGAATAACCCTTTTTAACCCAATACTCAACATTGGTAGTTGTCTTATCTTTATAATGATCGGGATTATTTTTTTTTAAATCCGATAATTTTTTACTGTTTTGTTTTTGTTTTTTAACAATAAAATTCTTAATGTCTTGATTTTCCCACCCCATACACTTTAAAAATTTTTTATTGTATATAGTATCGGGGTATTTTAAAATGGATTTAATTGTTGGTTTAACTTGTTTGTAATTTACAAAATCTGTCTTTTCAATCAATTCTTGGATTTCTTTTTTATGTGAAACATCAAATTTTATAAAGTATTTATAAAAACTTTCATTAACTATAAAGGATTCAAAATCTTTAATAGTTAAAACCTCAAATATTGTCTTACCTCTTTTTTTAATTAACATAACATTATACAGGATGTGGGAAATACCACAACCTAACTATAAATATCACATAGTTTCAATATTGTGAGTATTGACATCTGAAATCTTTTCCACCTCAATCCAAGTATCCCCTAAAACACAACCTGGTTCTCCTAATATAATTGGGTTGTTTTTCTTTCTTCTTGAAAGAATCTGAGCAATTCTATGTATTTCATTTTCTCTACCAACAACAGGATCCAATTTTCCTTCTTCTGCTAACTTAATTAAGTCTCTTGAAAAATTATCTAATACCGGTGTTTTTGTTTTAGTATCGTTAGTTTTATTTTTAGATTTGTCTGATTCGTCAAATGATTCGATCATAATACGTTTTTTAATATTTTTATTTGGTTTAAAGTTAAATGAATTCATTGTAATAATCAATGTTTTTTTATAATTGTCATTGTGTCATACTATACTGACATTCTGTCAGGTTTTATAAATCAAAGGTTTAAATTTAATGGATTGGCATTTTATTGGTGAATAAATAATCAAAATAAACTTATAAACAATAAAAATTATGTTATTTAGAAATTTTCACAACTTAAACCGTCTATTTAAAGACTTAGAACTGTCTCAGTCAGAAACTGATGATGGGGAGTGGGAAAGAAAAACGTATGTATCAGACACCGGTCTATTTTCGTATTCGTACGTAACAAGAAAACCAAAACAAATGGATGAGGTATCATCACTAAAAAAGGAATTAGATAAACGTGTTGGGGAACAAGATTTTGAAGGGGCGGTTGAGATAAGGGACAAAATAAAAAGTTTGGAAAAAAACAAAGAGAAAATAAGTGACCTTAAAAATCAATTGGACGAATCAATTAAACTCCAAGACTTTGAAAGGGCAATAGAATTAAGAGACAAAATCAACTCCCTAAAATAAGAAGAACCACCTGAAAGGGTGGTTTTTTTTTTTGATTATGTTTTTTTTAAAAACCAACATATTTATCTATAAAGAAAATAAAAATAAAAATAAAACAAATAATTAAAAAAATTATGAAAAGAGTTATTAGATTGACTGAATCAGATCTTACAAGAATTGTAAGACGAGTAATAAATGAAGGTGCCACAGTTGCTCAGACGGCAAAAAATCTTTACGACGCTAAAGGTGGGATGTTTGGAAATGATAAAGAAGCTCAGGTGGTTTCGGAATTAATGAGTATTAAAGACTACAACCAACTTAATGCGGTTAGTAAAGAATTGGCAAAACTAAATGGGGGGCTTGCGATCAATCAATTTTTAGCTACTTTTATGAAAGGGGACGATCTAGTAAACAAAGTTCATAAAGGGAGATCGGTTTTTGGTGAACTAGAAAGAATATATAATATTCCGCAAAACGTTACGGTAAGTCCATATAATCTTTACGATAATAGTAAAACATTTAAAGATGAATTGAATAGAGGATTTAGAAAGCCATGGTCGAGTGGAACTTAAATAGATGAAATATTATAAAAAAGGGAGTTTTACACTCCCTTTTTTATTTTCATATATAAGTAAAAAATAGAACCACTTAAAACCCCTATCATATGTGCGTAGGAAGAGTGAAAATTTCCATCAAAAACGTTATTTGTATACCCCTTTAAAAATAATACAAACTCACTAAAAATAAAAAGTAAACCTAAAATTTTAAGGGGTGTTGATAACACAACAGGTAATACGTTTTTACTTAAAATAAAGTAACTTATCGTTGAAAACCCAATAATAGAAAGACCTAAATGTTTCCCGCTTTGGTCAAAAAATTGTAATCCTAAAATCGCCAAACAGATAGTAAATAAAATTAATTTATAGAAATCTTTTTTTAATAAAAATTCACACTGAACCCCAAAGATTAAAAGGAAAGTTATGTTATAAATTATATGGTCCGGCATTAAATCGTGAGAAAAGGTGAATGTTAGAATTTGAAGTGGATTAAATTTTTCGTTATCGAATTGATAAAGACCTAAAAAATTAATCAAGTCTATTTGAAAAAAACTAACAATCACAGTTAGTAAGTAGATTAATATCGAAATTGAAAATATTATTTTACTTACGACAGGTATTTCTTTAATTAATTTTTTCATATGGTTTATTTTTTAGGTGAATAATTATACTACAAATATAGTGCTTTTTTATTAATTTCCAAACACCCTATTGACTTTTTTAAAAATATTTATTATCCACCATATTTATTATTATGGAACCATTTAAATATTTTATGGAGGAATTAAACCTAATCGAAGATATTGAAGAAATATATTATAGAATAAGGTTAATTTTTCAACGAGAGGGTTGGTCAAATGAGGACTTACAAAAACCGCCGTACTACCCACAAGACCTTATGAAGCTTTACCATAAATTCTCAGATGAGAGAGATTCTATTTTTAAAACTGTGCGTGACTATGGGTTTGATGTTGACAAGGTATCTTTAACCGACTATATTCATAATGAGTTAAAAAAAATAGACGACATAACACCATTAAAGAATTAATTATGGCAATTAAAAGAACAACAATCGAAGGGACTACTATTACGTGTGAAATAGAATCAAGTAATTTAGTAAAAACAATTTACGATTCAGAAACTAAGAAAATGATCACCGAATTTAAAAACGGGGTTAAATATGAATATGATGAGGTTCCTCACAACATATACGCCCAATTTAGACTATCAGAATCTCAAGGTAAATTTTTCAATACAAGCATCTCAAAGGCGTTCAAATATAAAAAATTAGACAAATAAATCTTACGACATATTTATCTATATGGCAATAGATAAAAAAATAATTAAAAGTTTTTATTTACAGGACGAATTAAATCCTGATGTTTGGGATTTACCAAATGAGAAGTATATGGGTGATAAGGAAGCCCAAAATTATAAATTAAAATCATTAATCAGAGAACGTCTATTAAAAATTGCAAATACCTTCATTGAGTTTTTGAATGTTGAGATATTTGTTCACGACATTTATTTGTTAGGATCACTAACGGGGTACAATTGGAGTGAGTTTTCTGACTTTGACTTACACATTATTTACGACTTTAATGATGCTGGTGAAAAGAAAGAAACGTACGAGGAACTTTTCAGAATAAAAAAGACCGTATTTAACTCATCTCACGACATCAGAATCAAAGGGTATGAGGTTGAGTTATACGTTCAAGACTTAAACGAAGAGAACGAAAGTATGGGTGTATATTCATTAATATATGATAAATGGTTAAAATCACCACAAAAAGAAGATTTTGAAGTTAATGAGAAAAAGTTAAAAGAAAAGTCACAACAATGGATGGATATTATTGATGGTGTGTTGGAAAATGCTGAAGGTGAAGATTTGGACACCGCAATCCAATTGGTTGATAAGTATAAGGAAAAAATCAGGAAGTATAGATCTTGTGGATTAAAGAAAGAGGGTGAGTTCTCCTATGAGAATTTGGTCTTCAAATATTTAAGAAGAAGTGGATATATTGGTAAGTTAAATGATTTTAAAAACAAAACAATTGATAAAAACTTATCATTGGAACAAGAAAATTTTGAATAAGTCGTAAAATACAAAATATCAATATATTTATATATAAAAAAATTATGCCAACAACAGCTTGTACAAACAATTTTTATAACACCGTAGTGGTGGGTTATTTGCCGGGTACCGGTGATACGGTAGGTTCGGTCGTTACATTCAACACACCAAAACCTGAATGGACAGACGCTTCAGGGAATAGGACAATAATATGTAGTGCAGTTGCTTTGGGTGGATTTAATGGACTAAACAGTTAAAAAAAATAAAATAAAATGGGAGATTTAAAGGCGTTAGGTAGTGAAAAATTACAAGGTATGGATAAAATTAGACGTATTATGGAAATTGCACGTTATAATGAAACACCTAAACAAGAAATTAACGAACTTTCAACAACGAATTATACAATAACATTGGCTGATGGTATAACATACGGTATTGTAAAAGAAAGGTTAGGTTATATTATTAAAAGTGGTTTGAATGAATCATCTTTAGGGTATAACGACCCCATCAAACACAGAAAACATTTTAGATCATATTCTGAAGCTATGAAAAAACTTAATTTAATGGCTGGAGAATTAAATCGAGTAAATGGGTATGAGTTTGAAATTCCGTTAATTGGTGAACAATCCGATTCAAAAAAAAAATTCGTATTAAAACAAAATAAACCTAAAATGGATGCCCCACCGGCAGACGATATGGGAATGACTCCACCTGCACCACCTGCGGGTGATATGGGGACAACACCTCCTCCCCCCTCAAAGGGTGATATGGGAATGGAAACTCCACCTGCTGATGATATGGGAATGGCCCCTCCACCAGCTGGAGATATGGGTGCAACACCACCAGCAGACGATATGGGAATGACCCCTCCACCAGCAGACGATATGGGGATGACTCCACCCCCTCCACCATCTGATGATATGGGAATGGAAAGTCCTGATATGGATACTGAAGATGATGGTGAAGAACCACAAGGGCCGTCAGGGTTAAAATCAATACAAAAACTTACTGGTAGATTAAGTCAAAAAATAAGATCTTTTGATAAAGATAAAGGTATGGACTCCCAAGATATTAAATATGTTGTAAACTCTATACTATCCGCAATGGATTTGGAAAATTTAGATGAGGACGATAAAGATGACATTTTGGCTAAATTTGATGAGTCTAATGAGTACGATATGGGTGACGAAGAGTTAGATATGGGTACTGAAGATGATTTGGATATAGTAGAACCTGGTATGGAAGAACCTGGTATGGGAATGTCTGAACCGATGACTCAAGAACCTAAAGAAGGATATACTCAAATTATGGATTCATTATTTACCGAATCTAAAGTTGAAAAGGTTCTATCTAAATATTTTACAATATCGTCAGAAGAAAAACCAATTTTAGAACAAAAAAGAAAAAAAGACTTTTTAAAAGAAAAATTAAATGGTATTAAAATAAAGAAAGAAATTGAACAATTAAGTGAATCTTTAAAACAATTGGAGGTTGCTAATGAATTGTTACGTGAAAATAAAAACGCTAAATTTCTTGGAAAAACAAATCTTGAGAATTTGGTTTTTTCAGTTAACGGTAAACAAGTTAAGGTAACACCAAGAGGGAGGGTTATATGATTTTGGTATATGTAAACGAATTGGGACCAAACTATAAGGGCGATAATATATATGAATTTATATTTTCAGATTTAGATGATGTTTGGGGTGATGACTGGGATGCTGAACCAGCGTCAGGTAAACCATTACCACCCGATGTTAATTACATAAAAAAAGTCGGGGTATTAAAAAACTCAGAAATTAATTTAAACTTAATACAAAATTCAGATTTTTTTGGTATGTATGACTCGATTGATGGTGTTATATCGTTGGCTTGGGAAAGTTCAGATAGTGATGACATATTAATTCACAAAAGAAAACGTTTAGTGTTTCAATACGGAGAAAGTGTTGAATCGATTGAGAATAAATTATACGAGAGAGATGTCGTATTAAAATGGGAAAAAAATTTAGTTAAAGATGAGTCATATGAATCCTAAAATTGCAAGACTTCTTATTGAGGGGGTTTCTATCAATACTATTGAAAATTTGAGTAATTCTCAAATAAACGTTTTATATAGAAAATTAAACGAACAAAAAGGTTCTGTAAAATTAAAATCAGCAACTCCTGATCAAGTAAAACAATATACGGATCAAGGAGTTAATGTTGAAATTGGTGAGGTGGAAATGACTGAAAAAGCGGTTTCTAGAAAACAACAAAGAGCTATGGCGATGGCTTTAAAGGTGAAACAAGGTGAGATGCCAAAAAGTAAATTAAAGGGATCATCTAAAGAAATGTTTAAAATGTCTGAAAAAAATTTGGAGGATTTTGCAAGTACAAAACATAAAGGACTTCCTAATGAAGTTAGCGAGGATGATGATGTTAAAAAGTTAGAGGAAAGTATTATGAAACTTATAGAAAATCATTTACATCCACACACAACTAAAAGTGAACTTTTAAACGCGATCCGTAAACAAAGATAATGAATGAGTTTATCGAAAGAACAGGCGTTATTAGAATATGCAAAATGCGTAAATGATACACCATACGCATTAAAAACGTACTTACAGACTTACGACAACACACAATCACAATACGTACCCTTAGAGTTATTTAATGATCAAGTTACCTTGGTTAATGATTACGATACTTGTGAGGAAAATATCGCATTAAAATATCGACAAGCTGGGGTATCTACAGTTACATCCGCTTGGGCATCAAAAAGATTGGTATTTGCCAACAAAAAGAAACCTGAAAAAATTCTAATTATTGCGAATAAAATGGATACTGCCGTTGAGATGGCAAATAAAGTCCGATCCTTTGTCGACCAATGGCCAAAATGGTTAGGAGTCGGATTCTCCAATGAAAAGAACGCACAAAGACATTTTAAATTAACCAACGGATGTGAGGTTAAAGCGGTTGCAACATCAAAGGATGCCTTGCGTGGTTATACGCCAACAATATTAATTTTTGATGAGGCGGCATACATCAACGCAGATGAGGATTTTTGGTCCGCTTGTATGGCTTCTCTATCTACAGGTGGTAAAGTGATCGTAATATCAACACCAAATGGTTTTGATCCAATATATTATTCTATCTACAGTCAAGCGGTTAAAGGTATAAATGATTTTAAAATTACTGAAATGTATTGGTTTAGGGATCCAAGATATTCAAAAGATTTAAAACTTATTAAATGTAACGATATCGTACACTATATGTTGAATCGGGCAGATTATAAAGACGAGGAGATTACCTTAGATTATTCAAACATAAAGGTCTCCGATAGAAACTTTGAGGAAATAAAACAAAAAGTGGAATCGGGATATAAGGCATATAGTTCTTGGTTTGAGTCTATGGCCAAAAAATTAAAATTCGATAAAAGAAGAATATCACAAGAGTTAGAATGTAATTTTCTTGGGTCTGGAGATAACGTAATTCCGTCCGAAACAATGAAATCTATTAAAGAAAACCATATTAAAGAACCTGAAAATAAATTTATGGGTGGGGCTCTATGGCAATGGAAAGAACCAATTGAGGGTCATAAATATATTTTAGGGATGGACGTTTCTCGTGGTGATAGTGAAGATTTTACCACTTTTACCATTGTTGATTTTGATGAGAGAGAACAGGTAATGGAATATATCGGTAAGGTTCCTCCGGATGTTGTGGCTGAAATTGCGTACAAATGGGGTACAATGTATAACGCATTTATTGTTACCGATATTACCGGAGGTATGGGTGTTGCAACATCAAGAAAACTACAAGAACTTGGGTATAAAAATTTATATGTTGATGGTGTTAACCCGGCAGATAAATGGAAGTGGGATCCAAAATCCCAAGATAAAATACCCGGAATAAACTTTAACTCAAAAAGGGTTCAAATTGTTGCATCATTTGAGGAATATCTTAGACACGGGTTTGGAGTAAGGTCACAAAGATTATTTAACGAATTAAATACGTTTGTTTATGTGAACGGTAGACCTGACCATCAAAAAGGACAACACGATGACTTAATAATGGCCTTGGCTATTGCTATATACGTCGGGGAATTTTCCTTTGCAAAGTTAGAAAAGGTAACCGAACAAACAAAGGCCATGTTAGATTCTTGGACTACCGAAAAAAACATTTATAAAGACTCATCAATGAATTTTAACCCAGGAATACCTGTGGATATGTACGGAAATAACGGATATCAACGAAATGCGGCCACACAAAGTGATTATGAAAAGTATTTATGGTTATTCGGAGGAAAAAGAGTTTAGTTTATCTTATCTCCAACTATTTTTAAAATAAAAAACTTATGGCAGAAAATAAATATACAGTTTGGCAAAGGTTAGGTAAGGTTTTTGGGCCTAACGCTAACTTAGACCAACAAACTCCGGTTTTTAAATTTGATAAACAAGAATTATTAAAAACAACAAACAAACAAGAATACGAAACGGAAAAATTACAATCCCAACAAACTATGTACATTGGTCAACAATGGCAAAAGGTCGAGAGTAATTTATATCAACAAGCGGTTTATTATGAACCAACAAGAATGGCGTCGTATTATGATTATGAAAGTATGGAATATACTCCTGAAATTTCAGCAGCATTAGACATATATGCTGAAGAATCAACAACACCAGATCAAGACGGTTTAATATTAAGAGTGTATTCTGAATCTAAAAGGATTAGACAAGTATTAACAGATCTATTTACCAATAGATTAGATATTAATACGAACTTACCGATGTGGACTAGAAATACGTGTAAGTTTGGTGATAACTTTGTTTATCTAAAATTGGATCCAGAAAAAGGAATCGTAGGATGTCAACAGCTACCAAACATTCAAATAGAAAGACTGGAAAAGGGTATGAGATTTCAACCTGACAAGTATTCACAGGACATGGAGAACGACTCTTTGAAGTTTGTTTGGAAAGAAAAAAATATGGAGTTTAATACGTGGGAGATCGGTCACTTTAGAATTTTAGGTGACGATAGAAAACTCCCATACGGTACATCAATGTTAGAAAAGGCGAGACGTATATGGAAACAACTTTTACTTTCTGAAGACGCCATGATGATATATAGAGTATCAAGAGCACCTGAAAGAAGAGTATTTAAAGTTTTTGTTGGTAATATGGACGATAAAGATGTTGATCCATATGTGCAAAAAGTTGCTAGTAAATTTAAAAGAGATCAAATTGTTGATAACAAAACAGGAAATGTCGATATGAGGTATAACCAAATGGCGGTTGATCAAGATTATTTTATCCCTGTTAGAGACGCAACGGCAACCAACCCAATTGAAACCCTTCCTGGTGGTACCAACCTATCGGAAATCGCTGATATAGAGTATATCCAAAAGAAATTAGTTACTGCACTTAGAATACCAAAGGCGTATTTAGGGTTTGAGGAGGCTGTAGGTGACGGTAAAAACTTATCATTATTAGATATTCGTTTTGCAAGAACAATTAATAGGATTCAAAAATCGATGATTGCAGAATTAAATAAAATTGCAATCGTACATTTGTTTTTATTGGGGTTTGAAGATGAATTAACTAACTTTACTTTATCACTAAATAACCCATCAAAACAAGGTGAACTATTAGGTTTAGAGATATGGAAAGAAAAAATTGATTTATATAAAAACGCAACTGCCGAGATTGCAAAATCATTGGCACCTGTATCTGCATCGTGGGCCAAAAAACACATACTTGGTTTTTCTGATGAAGAAATAAGATTAGACATCCAACAACAACGTGTTGAGAGAGCGGTATATGCTGAATTGGAAAAAACTGCCGAAATTATTACTAAAACGGGGATATTTGACAATATAGATAAACTGTACGGTAAAAAAGAAGGAGATCCTGCAGGAGCAGCAACCGAAGGCGGAGATGACGGAGGTGCACCGCCTATGGGTGGAGATATGGGTGGTCCACCACCACCACCATCAGGAGGAGAACCACCAATACCGGAAAGATTGGTTAGAAACGACTTAAATTTAATATTAGAGGACGTAATATTTAAAGACGTTGATAGTTTAGATTTATCTAAAGGAAGAAATTCTTTGGTTGAAATTGATCAAAAATTGAAAGATTTAATAGATAAGTAATATTTATAGTTAAAACAAGGTATGAATACATTTGGAACAATCAAAACAAAAATAGAAAGGGTCTCTGCCAAACTTTATAAAAAACCAGAATTTAAAGGATTTATATCCGAATTAAAAATTATGGTTTTAGAAAATAAAGACATATCAGAATTGTATTATATATACGATGATCTATCAAAAAGCAAAGGACTATCGAAAGATATTGCTGACGATTATCTAAACGAAACTTTAGAATATTCAGAAATATTAATAGAAAGTTCAAAAACATTATTAAAAAAAATAGATAGATGGGTCTCGTCGTATATTAAGGAATCATCAAATGATTACAAAGATATTGATAACTCAATTTACAACAGATCTATTAGAAATTTAGAATCAATTTTAGAGTCTAAAAATAGAATTAAAAAAACGTTAATGTCTGAAGAAGTAAACCCGATAGTTAAAGAATCGGTTATTTTACCTATTTCTACAATGGTAAAAATTGCAAACGACGCTTTAAAAAAAGAAATCAATAATTTAAACGAAAATGACCGTAAAGAGTTAGATGAGATCCTTGTATTAACTTCGGATAAGGTTAAAAAAGAAATGTCAGAACTAAAAGAAAGTGTGGTTAAAGGGTTGAGATCAACTTTAACCGAATCTAAAGATGGTGATTTAAATGATACTATACAAAACACCATAAATAAAATAATGGATTCTAAAGTAGATCATTATAACTTATACAAACTAAGAAAGTTAAAAACTGGACTATGAAAAAGTTTTTTAAGTCTTTATTAGGGTCTGGAACAACAACATTATCATCCAAAAGATTTACAGGTATTATTTGTGTAATTTCTTTAGTCATCTCATTATTTGTTTCTTTATTTTCAGCAGGAAAATTAACACCAAACGAATCATTGGTTGATGTCATCGCTCTTTTATCTTTTGGGTCTTTGGGTCTTACATCTACTGAAGCAATTTTTTCAAAAAAGACCCCCAATAAAAAAGAAGAAGAAAGGGATCAGGAATGATTCTTTTGATTATATATGGCCTTTTGAATTTGAGCCCTTCGTTCTACGGAGGGTTTTTTATATTCCTTTCTTTCCTGTAGTTGTTGTATTTGTTTTGTTTTATATATTTTAAATTTGTAGGCCTTTAATGCTTGCTCTATATTTTTATTTTTTACAGGAATAATTATCATATTTTTTGTCGTTTTAATATAAATAGTAGGTGTTTTTTTAATTTTTGACAACCATAAAAAGTTTTATTATATTTTACTAAACAATAAACGGATAAGGTATGAATAATGAAAAAAGGAAAAACGTCAAAACTAAACATTTTTGATGATGCAAAATGTCAGTACGGGACGGTCGACTCAAAAAAATTAAAATCAATTTACGTAGTATTACAAACGTGGGTCGAACCAAAAGATGATTACGATAATTGGACAAAAATTACGGGCGAAATAAAAAGACAAATATTACACACCCTATTAGAGGTCGTTGACCACACAACATTTGAGAAAAAGCAAATTGTAGATCTTGATTTAAGAACGAGCGGAATACAGAAAAACAAAAAAAGTTTTTTAAATTTAGAAATAACTTTATTTATTCATAAAGAAAATATAGATTTTAAATCCGTTATTTTAAGAAGTAAGATTAAAAATATCTTACAGTCAATTCATAAAGACGACTTAAAAAATTCAAAGTATTTCACATTAAGTCGAACAAAAATTAAAGAAACCGTAAGTGCCTAATATTTATCATAAAAAAGATTATGAAGATATTAGGACCAAGTGATACGGGTAAGGGGATTCTTGTTGAGTACGATTCTGGAATTATAAACCCAAATGAATATAGAAACAGTCAAGTATTAAAAGAGTCGTATGGTCAACTAGACTATTCAAAACCATTTATATTTTATGCCACCCTTCAAAAATACGGGGTTCCAAATAGGAATGGGAGAGTCTACCCTGAGAAAATTTTAAAAAGAGAAGCTGAAAGATATAAAGAAATGATTAATAAAGGTATGTCAATATCCGAACTTAATCACCCTGAATCATCACTTATTGATTTAGATCGAGTGGCGCATTTAATTACTGAAGTGTGGTGGGAAGATAATGTAATGATGGGTAAAATAAAATTATTAACCACCCCCGGTTTTCACGAAAGAGGTATTGTGTCATCTAAGGGTGATATTGCGGCTAATATGATGAGACAAGGGGTTACTATGGGGGTTTCTTCTCGTGGTGTTGGTTCGTTAGTTAAGAAAGGTGAACAAAATGAAGTTCAGGATGATTTTGAATTAATTTGCTTTGACTTGGTTTCATCTCCATCAACACCAGGAGCATATCTTTATTTAAATAAAGAGGACAGACCTAAGTACGAAGAAAAACTAATAGAACACGAAAATATACAATCAACTTCAAATCCACTATCAAAATCTGTTGACTTAATGAAAAGATTATCCGATTATTTGGGTAAATAAAATTATAAGAAATGGATGAAAAGTATTTTGTAGCTAGAGTAACCACTGATATAGTGGATGAAAACACAGGGAAAGTAAAAAAAATTAAAGAAGAGAAATTAGTTAAGGCTTATTCACCAACAGATGTTGAGGCAAAAGTAACTAAAGTGTATGAAGCTTACACAATGGATTGGAGAATAACTGCAATTGTTGAAAGTAAAATTGATGAGGTTATAGAAGAGTAATTTTTTTAGATCTGACTTAATAAAAAGGGATACCAATCGGTGTCCCTTTTTTGTTTTTATTTTATTTATTTCATTTGTTTAGTAAAATAAAATCACTTTTTTACTATGTCGGCATATTTATCTATAAAAATAAACGCATAACACATTGTATAAAAAATGAGTATGAACGAAAAATCGGTAGTAGAAGAGGCTTTATTACAAATTAAAGCGGTCGAAAACGCTATCAGTGAAAACGCAAAAGGAATACTTGCTTCGACAATGAAGGAAGAAATCAGTGAATTAGTAAGAGAATCCCTTGGGGTCTCAAGAACAAAAAACCTACGTGAGCAAGACGAACAAGATCCAAATATGGATACTGAAGATGAAGAAGAAGTTGACGTAGAAGAACCTGAAATGGATGTTGAAGACGAAGGTGAAATTGAAGGTGAAGAACCTGAAGTTAAAATGCCGTCTGTAGATATGTTATCAGGTGATAATCAAACAGCCGAGTTACCTCCATTAGATATGACACAATCACCAATAGGTGATGTTATGAAGGTATTCAAACTTATGGGTGATGAAGATGGTATCATCGTTAAAAAAGACGAAAAAGGTATCCATTTATCTGACCCTAGTAACGATGTTGAATATTTAATCCAAATGGGTGACGAGTCTGAAAATCCACAAGATATGATGGAAAATGAATATATAGACGCATTAAGAAATGGTGGTCTTATGGGTGAAGAGTTTGGTGAAGAACAACCTGTATTCGAGTTGGAACTTGACGATGTTGATATGGAAGAACCAAGAATGTCAAGAAGACATAGAGATATGGATATGGAAGAACCAAGAATGTCAAGAAGACATAGAGATATGGATATGGATATGGAAGAACCAAGAATGCCAAGAAGACATAGAGATATGGATATGGATATGGAAGAACCAAGAATGCCAAGAAGACATAGAGATATGGGTATGGAAGAAACGTATGGCATGGATGAAACGTATGGTATGGAAGAAACGTATGGCATGGATGAAATGTATGACATGGATGAAACGTATGGCATGGATGAAACGATTTATGAAGTAGATAAAGATGAGTTGGAGTCTGTTTTAGAATCATTTAAAGCGATTGGGATTGGGTTTGGTAAACCAGGTAATGGTTTTGCTAAAACATCAGTTAACCAAAAAGGTTTTAATGGTAATAAAACATCAGGTGGTAAAGGTAAGACAGGAAATGGTCCTAAATTCAAATACCCTTCAATTAAACACGGAGTTACTGAAGTAGAAATGGAAGAGGAAGAGTTTGAAGGATGGTCTAAGGAAGAAGAAAACGAAGGAATGATTGACTCACCAGAAACTACTGAGGCATCAAGAACGTTAGGTAACGGTAGAAAATTCGGAAGAAAAGGATTACCAAAACCAAGAACGGCACCAAGACACTTAAATGTTGAGTCAACAAATAAAGAATTAAGTTTACTTAGAGAGAAAAATGAAGAGTATAGAAAAGCTTTGGATTTTTTCAGAACTAAATTAAATGAAGTTGCGGTATTTAACTCAAACTTGGCCTATTCTACTCGTTTATTCACAGAACAATCAACAACAAAACAAGAAAAGATTAATATTCTTAGAAGATTTGATTCAGTTGAATCATTAAAAGAATCTAAAAGTCTTTATCAAACAATCAAAAAAGAATTAGACGGAAAAGGAACTGAGTCTATGGTTACAGAATCTATACAGAGAAAAGTGATCAAAACACCTCAAACAGGATCATCATCTAATTTGATTGAAAGTAAAACGTACGAGAATCCGCAATTCATGAGAATGAAGGATTTGATGACAAAAATTAAATAAAAATAAACTTTTTTAAAACACTGTATATTTATATACATAAAATAAAAAATAAACTCAGATTAAAAATTAAAAAATGGGAGCATTATTAGAATCAGGTCTTGTAGGTAACATAGGGTTAAAACACCTTAAAGTTATCAAAGAAGATACAATTAACAAATGGGATCGATTAGGATTCCTAGACGGACTTAAAGGTCACGTTAAAGAGAACATGGCACAATTATATGAAAACCAAGCATCTCACCTAATTAACGAAGCTGCGTCAACTGATAGTTCAGGTTCATTTGAAACTGTAGTATTTCCTATCGTTAGACGTGTATTCTCTAAATTATTAGCTAATGATTTAGTTTCTGTACAAGCAATGAACTTACCTATCGGTAAATTATTCTACTTCATTCCTAAAATTCAAGGATATGACACAGGTCAAGACCCAACTGCTGGTGGTACACATTTGTCTCCTATTGGAGCTGATGGTGGTCCTGCTCAAGGAGCTGGTTATTCAACAACCGATAAAAATCTTTATGATAGATTTTATGAAGGTAATGAAGCTCAATTAGATCCTCCAGGATTGTTTGATTATTCTAAAGGTACGTTTTCTGCTATCACTTCAACTTCGGTTGGTACTGTTGCTTGGTCTGCGGGTAACTTAATTTCTTCAGGTTATTCTGCTGGTGAGTATAGAAAAGTACTTATTGGTTTGTCTGGTTTCTCTAATGCAGGTGCAGGTAAAATGGTAGGTCCTGATGGTCAAGAAATGGATAACGAAGCATTCCTTTCTGATTTAAGAATTAGCACAAACCTTTCTCAACAAAGTGCATCTTTTGGTTCACCTTTCTCAGGAGCAGGATCAGGATCCTTATTATTTAGAGTTGTTACTCAGAAATATGGTAAAGGTATCGTACAATACGGAACACAATCATCAACTTCTTTCCCTTCAACAGGTAATGGTGGTTCATATGATAACATTTGTTCTCAAAATGGTATTATCTATTTAGAAGTTGATTTACAAGTTCCTTGTTCAATAGGATCAGCTTCTATGGATGGTTATTCAGGTTTAACAACTACAATTGGTGGAGCTGCGTATGGTGCTGCTGGATCTGCATTTACTGCAACATACAGAGTTTACAAAGAAATGGAATTTGAAGATCAAATTGGTGAGGTTTCTTTTGACCTTGAGTCAGTTACTGTATCTGTTACAGAAAGAAAACTAAGAGCACAATGGTCTCCTGAATTAGCACAAGACGTTTCTGCATTCCATAACATCGATGCTGAAGCTGAATTAACAGCTTTATTGTCTGAACAAGTGGCTGCTGAGATTGACCGTGAGATTTTACGTGACTTACGTAAAGGAGCGGCTTGGAATCTTCGTTGGGATTACAACGGATGGAAAAGAGGTACAACTGCAAATCCATTAACTCAGTACACACAAAAAGATTGGAATCAAACGTTGTTAACTGCGATTAACCAAATTTCAGCACAAATCCACAAATCTACTTTAAGAGGTGGTGCTAACTGGATCGTAGTTTCTTCTGAGATTTCTGCAATCTTTGATGATTTAGAGTACTTCCACGTATCTAACGCATCCCCTGAGCAAGATCAATACAATATGGGTATTGAAAGAGTTGGTACATTAGCTGGTCGTTACCAAGTTTACCGTGACCCTTACTTCCCACCGAACACAGTGTTAATGGGACACAAAGGAACATCATTGTTAGACACAGGTTACGTTTACGCACCGTACGTACCTCTACAATTAACACCTACAATGTATAACCCGTTCAACTTTACTCCGATTAAAGGAATAATGACGAGATACGCTAAGAAAATGGTTAATAACCGTTTCTACGGACGTATCACAGTTGATGGTGTTCGTACATTTGATTTAAGAGAATTGAGATAATCAAAATCTTAAATAACACTACAAAAGGGACAATTTATTGTCCCTTTTTTTATGTCTTGTTGATCGATATAGAACCTCCAACCATTATGGGGTATTGAGAATATCCGTAAATCAAACAAATTATAATTAAAAACCAATAAATGTTCATTTAAACATGAAGTAAATAGACAAATACGTAATTATACGTATATTTATATAAAGACTCGACCTGCCCGTGGTATATGGGGGATTCCTTAAAAAGGATTCTTCAAGTGAGCATAAAAAAAATAATTTCACTATATTATGAAACATTTTTTTATATTTTTATTTACAACTTTTCTATCCTTTAATTTATTTTCACAAGGAGTTTCAATAAATGCGGATGGAAGTAATCCAGATAACTCCTCAATGTTGGATATTAAATCAACATCTAAAGGTATTTTAATACCAAGAATGACACAATCTGAAAGAGGTTCAATCACATCACCATCAAATGGATTATTGGTTTATCAAACTAATGGAACACCTGGTTTTTATTTCTATGATGTTTCATCATGGGTTAGATTAGCAACAGGTACCGAATCACTATACACTGAAAGTACAGGTATAGATATAACAAATAATGTTATAACTAACACATCTCCAGATCAAACAGTAGTATTAACTCCTAGTACAGGTATAAATGTTACAGGCACATATCCTAATTTTACAGTAACAAATACTTCACCTGATCAAACAGTTGCTTTGACTGCAGGTTCAGGAATTGGAGTAACTGGTACATATCCCAATTTTACAATAAGCAATACAGACCTAACGACGGGTGTTTCTCTCACATCGGCAGGTGGGACTGAGACTCTTGTGAATGACGGAACAGGTTCTTCACTATCAACTAAAGGTATTTCAGCAGGTACGGGTATCTCATTATCTAGTACATCCACAGCACTAACTTTAACTAATAGTGCTCCAGACCAAACAGTGGCGTTAACAAGTGGTGGTGCAACAACAATAACTGGAACGTACCCTAACTTTACAATATCATCAACAGACAATAACAGTGGTGGAACTTTAACAAGTGTAACGGCAGGGAGTGGACTTGATGGTGGTACTATAACATCTACCGGAACAATATCAATGCCAAATACGGGAACAGCCGGAACTTATGGTTCGGCTACTCAAACACCGGTTTTAACAACAGATGGTCAAGGTAGAGTAACGTCCGTTACAAATACAACAATTACAGGAACAGTCCCTGGGGGTTCGGCAGGTGGGGATTTAACTGGAACTTATCCCAATCCAACGATAGGTACAGGTAAAGTGACTTCAACTCATATACTAGATGGAACTATAGCAACCGTAGATATTGCAAATAATACAATTGATGGGTCAAAAATAAATTTAACATCAAATGCGTCTGGCGATATGATGTATTACAATGGTACTGATTGGGTTAGAGTTGCCGCAGGTACAACGGGACAAGTTTTAATTGCTGCAGGTACATCAGCACCAGTATGGACAACAAAGTACTCTAAATATTCTCTTTATAACAACATTTCAGCAACGACTGCAAGTACAACTGGAGCGAATAATAATGCCATATATGGAGCTGGTGTTTATAGTAATGTTTGGTATGGTGCAATTAACCCTGGGACAACCGCAGTAAATTTAGGTACTTTAGTAAATTCAGCTATTTTAATATCCGACGGTAATGATCAACTAGCTTCATATGAGGGTTGGATAACTAACTCAAGCACTACTGCATTAACTATTGGTGTGTATGTTGTAAAATATGCGGCCGGAAGTACAACTCAAACAAGTACAGCAACAAGTTCCGGAACATTAATAGCTTCAACCACAACAATCGCAGTTGCCGCAGCTGCAAATAGTGCTACAAAATTTAATGTCAATTTAAGTAATGCACAGCTAACAGCAAATGATGTTATAGTCATTTTTGTAAGAAATCTATCAGGCGGAAATAGAACGTATTATCACCAAGGACAATTAAATGTACTTAGAGTATTCTAAATTATAACAATTAATCAATGATAAAATTTATACTCATATTATTTTTTCCATTGTGGATTTATTCACAAGGTTCCCTAGTTGTCTCTAGTGGTACAAATATAGTATCAACAAATAACCCAATTATAAATTTATATAATACCAATTTATCCAATAATACAGGAACGAACAATTTAGGTCCTGGTACAATATGGGGATTTACTGGAAATGTATCACAAAATATAAATGGTACAAATATCACATCCTTCCACGGTTTAAGATTAAATAACACGGCCGGTTATACTTTAGCATCCAACACCACAATTACAAATCGTTTAGAAATGGTTAATGGTAATATTGATTTAAACGGTAATACTTTAGA
>Ga0208974_1000078_pt1 | contig 42386 bp, 75 predicted proteins | sample GreLakmeER15MSRF_FD_187699 | JGI IMG/M metagenome (GOLD analysis project Ga0208974, IMG submission 187699) | Freshwater lentic microbial communities from great Laurentian Lakes, MI, USA - Great Lakes metaG ER15MSRF (SPAdes) | ecosystem: Environmental > Aquatic > Freshwater > Lake | place: Great... | reverse complement strand
ATCATTATTACAGACAGCATAGTCTACAATTGTTTCAATTGCAAGTATTCTACAGGCTGGAAACCTGGCGCACCCATAACTGCAAAATTTAAAAGTTTATGCCAATGGTTAGGCGGCAACGACGACGACATCAAGCAATTGATATTCGAAGCGATGAAGACAGAATCTGCAGAATATCAACCAGAAGCATTTGTAGAAAAACCCACATTCACAGAAAAATCGCTACCTGAAGGTGCATTACCTTTAATTGAATGGTTGGATTCTCAATTGACCGATGTTCAAGAACAACAGTTGATCAAGGTGGTAGAATATGTGGTAGGTAGAGGCTACGATCCATTGAGCAATCACTTCTATTGGAGTCCGGAAGCAGGTTACGCAGATCGTGTGATCATTGCTTTCAAATATCTTGGAAAAATTGTAGGCAACACAGCACGTAAGGTCACAGACGGAAAGCCCAAGTATTTGTCCGATCAACATCCATTCTTTGTGTTTAATGTAGACGAGCAATCAGAAAATCATCGTTATCTATTTGTGGTAGAAGGCCCATTTGACGCTATCAGTGTTGGTGGAGTAGCCTTGCTCACTAATGAAATCTCCGATCAGCAGGCAAGGATAATTAACAGTATAGGCAAACAAGTGATTGTAATTCCGGATCAAGACAAAGCAGGCACAATGCTAATAGATCAAGCCAAAGCTCTAGGTTGGTCAATCGCATTTCCAACTTGGGATGCCACAGTAAAAGATTGTGCAGATGCCGTGCAGAAATATGGCAAACTATTTGTTGTTGTTGATGCTATAAAAACAGCAACATCAAATCCTGTAAAGATTGAAATTGAAAAAAGAAAAATGCTAAACACTATAGCAATGGAGAATTAACATGATTAAAAAAATACTAGATTTTATTTTATATCCTTGGCACAAGTATCAAGAACGCAAGGCATGGAAAAAACGTTTAGAAGAATTACGTAAACGCGATCCATTTATCTACAAATGATTGAGTGGGGGGTTAACGCCCTTAATCACGGAAGTAGTCTGGCGGTATTCAAGGACGGTAGTCTATGGTCTAACCAAGCGGGTTCTTCGGATGAGTTAGACAGCAAAATAATTACTGATGCTCTGCATGTTGGAGCACCGGATCGTATTTTTTGGTACGAACGACCCTGGATAAAGAAAGCAAGACAGGCATACGCAGGACAGTGGCATCGAGCGTTAGACATGACAGTACTTCCACGTAGATATATGAAAGCGCAACATTATGCTCCGATCACTTATACACCGCATCATGCTAGTCACGCAGCCGCAGGCTACTATACCAGTCCTTTTAATCATTGTGCTGTTGTGGTACTCGACGCTATAGGCGAGTTTGAATGTGCCACCATCTGGGAAGGTAAGCACGGCGAAATGCGTAAAGTGTGGAGCAGAAGTTATCCAAATAGTCTAGGATTGTTCTATAGTGCATTTACTCACGCTCTAGGAATGACTCCGATACAAGATGAATGGAAATTGCAAGCTATGGCAGAAAAAGGCAATCCTAAAATTTTTTATTACAAAGTAAAGAAATATTTTACAGGTCTTTTAGAATTGAATTATAATTTTCACAAAGGTGTTAACGATCAAAAATTCTACATAGATAGTATAGAAGACGAATGCAATCTCGCCGCTGCCGTTCAAATGGTATTTGAGGATCAAATCCGTATGATTATGCTGGAAGCTAAAAAATTAATCAATACCGATTGTCTAGTATACATGGGCGGATGCGCTATGAATTCAGCAACTAATAAAAAAATTGTAGAGCCCATGTGGAAGTATCGTTGGAGTTTACCTAGTCCCGGTGACCCATCTAGTTCAATCGGTGCAGTATTGTATCATACCAAACAGCGTGTTAAAAAATACAACTTTGGTGTTGCAAAGCACCTAGCAATTAGTGTATAATAAAATATATGTTTTATCATAATAAGAAATATCAAACAGGTGACCAATGGCTAATTGATACAGAATATACCAAGTATCAAGACCTATTACCTCTGGTTGAATCGAATCCTAATTCTGAATACAGTAACGAAACTGTGGCGTTTAATGCTAGACAGTATCCATTGTGGAGTGACCCTGTGGTTGCACAGACAGTGAAACACAAACAATATCGTGACAACTATGTTCAGCATCCTGCTTGGGAAGAAGCAACACACGGTATCTTTGAATGGACCAAGCGCCGATTGAAAAGAAATAACATTGACTTAAATTTTGTGCCAACTATTTCATGGAGTATGGAGTATGCCGCAGGTGGCTGGCAAAGCATGCATACACATGACAGCGATTGTGTTACACAGATATTCTATTTAGATGGTGAAATAAATCAAGATCCCACTGTTAGTGCAAAAGAAAATGCATGGGGGTCTATGTATGCCTTTTTAACTAAAGGCGATAAACCATTATACAAATCATTTAGCAGTTGGGCAGGACGTTGTATAATACTTCGTGGCGATATTTTCCACGGCGTTTATCCCATAAAAACATTGCCGCGCAGAACTATTATTATGGATTATAAAGTGATACGATGATAAAGACCTACGATTACGAAGTACAAAAATTATATCTTGAACTCATGCTGGCAGATGCCGAAGTGTTTGTGCGCTGCCAAGGTATTTTTGATCATTCATTGTTTGATCGAAAACTACAGGATGCAGCAGAATTTATTCATGAATATGCCAAGGGCTATAATGTATTGCCAGACTATGAAATGGTTAATGCATCGTGCCGCACTGACATGAAACGCCCAGAAGACCTTAAAGAAGGCCACATGGATTGGTTCATGGATGAGTTTGAAAAGTTTACTCAGCACAAGGCTCTTGAACGTGCAATTATACAATCAGCTGATCTATTAGAAAAACATGACTATGGTGCAGTGGAAGTATTAATTAAAGAAGCTGTGCAGATTGGACTTGCTCGAGATATGGGCACAGACTACTTTGCTGATCCTCGTGGCCGATTGATGGGCATCAAAGACAAGAATGGACAGGTGAGCACAGGTTGGCCCTGTATGGATCGTAAGTTATTTGGTGGATTCAATCGTGGCGAACTAAACATCTTTGCTGGTGGATCCGGCGCAGGCAAAAGTTTGTTCTTGGCTAACTTGGGTGTGAACTGGGCATTGATGGGTCTTAATGTGGTCTATCTAACTCTTGAACTTTCAGAAGCACTGGTTAGTATGCGTATTGATGCAATGATAACAGGAACATCAACTAAAGACATTTTTAAAGATTTAGATGATGTTGAAATGAAAGTTAAAATGATCGGCAAGAAGTCGGGCATGCTACAGATAAAATACATGCCCTCAGGCAAGACTGCCAACGATATTCGTGCATACCTGAAAGAATATGAAATCAAAGTAGGTAAGAAAGTAGACGTGCTGTTAGTTGACTACTTAGACTTGTTAATGCCTGTAAGTAAAAAGATCAGCCCGGCTGACTTGTTTATCAAAGACAAGTACGTGTCAGAAGAACTGCGCAATCTAGCAGTAGAAAAGAACTGTGTGTTTGTAACAGCCGCACAGTTGAATCGTGGTGCTGTAGAAGAAGTCGAATTTGATCACAGTCACATCTCGGGTGGATTGAGTAAAATTCAAACAGCAGATAACGTGTTTGGTATCTTTACCAGTCGCGCCATGCGTGAGCGAGGACGCTATCAAATCCAGTTAATGAAGACACGTTCATCTAGCGGAGTGGGCATGAAGATTGATCTAGAGTTTAATCTTGAGAGTTTGCGTATTAGTGATCTGCCCGAAGAAGAGCAAGAGAACCATGGAGCCACTAGCAGAGGCAGTTCCAGTATTATTGAAAGCATCAAAGCTCGTAGTACTATACAAGGTCGCATCGATGACGATGGAGTTATAACTGATCCCACACAGGGAGTTGGTCTTGGCAAGGTTCGTGCCAATGTCGAGTCAAGTAAGATGCGTGAGATTTTAAACAAGCAGTTTGGCGATGAAGACTAAAAAAGTAGAGTTGTATAAGTGGTTAGGTAGCGAGGACGAAAACATTGAAATTGATTGGCCCAAAGTACATAAAACAATAGGATTAGATCATACCAATTGGTTGTTAACTCAGCCTGAAGATCAATGTCAAATAGTATTAGAAAAAAACGACATGTATTGTCGTTTAGTAGCAGAATTCTACAACGATCATGTACTAACACATTATCATTTAATGTGGGCTAAATAGTAGATGCGTCTAAGAGAATTACACGAACGATCAGATATAATCACAGTTAACCGCCGTCTTAATCCCAAGATATGGGACGGTGACGCACTCGACCCAGCGGTCGCACAAAAACTCAAAGAAATTGCTGATGCATTTCAAGAGTTCATCGGTATCGACCTCGATGTAGTAGATTACACAATTACAGGGTCAAATGCCAACTATACCTGGACTGATCATTCAGACCTAGATCTACATCTTATTGTAGAAGGAGAAGTAGGAGAAGCGGCCCGCGAACTTTTCAATGCCAAAAAGGCACTCTGGGGAGAACAGCACAACATCACTATCAAAGGTCTTCCTGTTGAATGTTATGTTCAGGGCAAAGAAGAAAAACACCACAGTACTGGAGTGTATAGCATAGCTCGCAATCAATGGCTGGTTGAACCTAAAAAGATCAAACCCAAAGTAGATGACAGCGCGGTGGAAGCTAAAAAAGATTCAGTCATCCACGACATTGAAACTGCTCTTCTAAGCAAAGATCTTAACCGCTTGAGACTGGTAAAAGAAAAGATCACTAAAATGCGTCAGGCAGGATTGGAACGTGCGGGCGAGTGGTCAGTAGAAAACCTAGTTTTCAAAATACTTCGAAACCTAGGTCTTATTGATGAAATTACAGATAAAATTCGCGAACTAGAAGATCAAGAGCTGAGCCTAGAACAGGCCCAGTCTTTAGGTTAATCGATCTTATAACAGTCGTAGACATCCCAAGCGTATATAGAGTAAACTGAAAATCTCACAGCTTGTTCTAGGCTTGGGAATGTTTTAGATCTCAACTGCCCTGTGGCCAAATAGTACTTGAGTCGCCACATTAATCTTTCTTGATGCCGAACAACTGTAGTAGGTTGATAAACAGATTGATAAAGTCCATATAGAGTGTAAGTGCTCCGATAACTTCTTCTCTTCCGGTATCGCCATCCACTGAAACCATTTCACGAATCTTTTGTGTGTCGTAGGCAGTGAGCCCTAGAAAGATAATGACGGCCAAGGCTGAGATAACCATTTGCATCACGGTCGATCCAATAAAGATATTGATTATACTTGCAATAATAATAGCAATCAGGCCCACAAACATGAATTTGCCCATGCTGTCCAAACTCTGTTTGGTGAAATAACCATAGCCGCTCATTACTGCAAACAAGACACCCGCCGACATAAATGCTGACACAATTGATCCCATGGTAAACACAGCAAAGATTGTGGCAAAGCTGAGTCCCATCAGGGCCGCAAATGCATATAGGAATAGCTGAAGTTGCCCTTTGTTAAAGTGCTGAGAAGCAAAGGCAAAGGCTAGGATGGCCACCAAGGGTGAAAAGATTACTATCCATTTCATTGCGCCCGTAAAAAAGAACTGCAACAGTTCCGGGCTAGAGCCCACAAAATAACTCACAATCATGCTTACAATAACAGCCATACTCATGTGGCCGTAGACTCGACCCATGGCTGAGTTTACTTCTTCTGCTGAGCGGTAGTCTGTGATGCCACCTGTATAATTTGTTCCAAACATAAAAATCCTCCTAGGTATAGTACAGTATACACTGTTATTATTTATTTGTCAACCTGTCCTGTGAATATATTGCGACGTTTTGCCCAGGGTAAAATGGGTTTGTATCTGTCACGATGTTCTAGATTTGATTGCACTGTGGCCACATCTAATTCTTTGGTAACAAAGTCATCGTCCTTAAGTGCATTGTGTTTGATCAGGCCTTTGACAAATCCTTCTGTGAGATCAGGCGTAGTGTCGGTCAGCAGACTGTGAACCAATTTGTCCGCTAGGATTTTGTGATTGCTTAGACACATGTGATTGTATCTACCATCAAGCCCATACCAAAATTTAGCATCACGATCTGCATCAAGATCTTCAAATTCCCATTGTTGTACGTCATCCATTAGTATTCCCTTGGCCCAATTGATCTCTGACCATTCATCAGCTTGATCCACGTCCTGCCCAAAGCATTTTATAATAATAGGTCTATTGAGTTTTTTCTTTAGTATCTGGTAGGCAAGATAGCCCATGCGATTGTTTATGTGTATGAGATCTAATCTTGGTCGTTGAATATGGCGTATGTAAAGCTCTATAGCTTTGGCTTCATCTTTGGTAACAAAGTTGTCCAAATCTATGATGTTGGCATTGGTTAACTCAGGCAATCGATCTAGATACCAAAATCTACTGGGATGGGTTAGAGCAATGATGATATGGTCATCTTCTTTGATTCTGTATTCCAACAACTGTTGCAGAACATCCCAAGCATAGTCTTGAGCACAGCCCATAATGCTAAGATTTTCCAAGACAACATCATGCCCCAATTGTTCTTTGAGTCCACGGGCTACCTGTTGTGGCCAAGTCAGGGTGGTGTCCTCAGGCTTGGGCGGCACAGAAAAGCTGTCGCCAATTACGTATAATGTAGAGAATTTTGTATCAGTCATACAGTAGTTATCTGCAAGGCATGCTCAGTTACAGAAAACTTGGAACTTTACCAACTGGGTCTTTTTATTATTTTTGACATCGTCCACACAGGCCTAGCATGCATATCTGTGATACGATATTGATTAAATTCTCTTGCACAAAAATCTGTGTCTTTCCAACTGTCTTTGAGAATAAGGCCTTTGATAAATCCCTCGGTTAAATCCACTGTTAGATCGTGCTGGAAAAAATCAACAATTTTTTTGGCCAGTATGCCATGATTGCTCAGGGTGATGTGATTGTATCTACAGTCAACTCCCCTAAAATATTGATCACTTTGAGTTCCTGTTTCTGCGAATTCTTGAGTTTGAATATCAAACAATGTGCCCGTGGCCCACGATATTTCTTTGTGCTGTCGAGCTTCACTGATGTCTATGTCAAAACAACGCAGTATTAGGGGATTAGGCAGACCCAGTCTAGTGACGTAACTGGTGAGCCAACCCAATCTCATCATCATGTGCAGAGTATCCAGTTGAGGCCGTTGAATGTGTTGCATGAATCCCTGTATGGCCTTGTTTTTTTCTTTGGAAACATACTGATCCATGCCTATGATGTGCATGTTGCTTAGATTGGGTTCATCTTGCACAAACCAATATCTGTTGGAGTGTGTTAGGCATATGACGATTCGATCTTCAGCTGTGATTCGATCTATAGCATGAAATCCTGCTCTCAACTGGTGAAAGCACCAATCTTGACTGACTCCGTGTTGACTTAGGGGCATCAATTTGAGTCCTAGGTCAGCAGCCACTTGTCGTGGCCATGTGATAGTAGCGTCTGTTGATTCCATGGGTTCAACAGAGAAGCTGTCGCCAATCATGATCAGTCTTGGTGTTGTAGTCATTTGTTATAATTATCTTCTCAACCAGATTCACTGAATTTTCTTGACAAAGGTTAAATAGCAGTATATAATTAAACATAACTTAGTGGACCATCATGCTAGAAAGAATCACAACACTCACAGACGAATTGATAAAACTGCTCAAGGACGATCCTGTTCGACCTGAGATCCCTGCAGACTTTAGAGTAGACAAGAACTCCAGAGTCTATGTGTTGAAGAGTGAAACAGGTGAGCCTATGGCTGTGACCTGTGTGAAGTTTCTAGCTGAAATTCCGGGCAGTGTGGACGATCTTGCCAATGTGGCAGTGAATACCACTACCGCAGTGTTCTATACCATTTGGAGCTATGCTCAAGGTGCGGGTCGTAGACTGATCGAAGCTGCTCAGGAAGACATCAAGACCTCAGAACCCGAAATTACCACTTATGTGACCCTGAGTCCAAAAACAGAAATGGCTCGACGTTTTCATCACAAAAACGGAGCCACTACCTTTAGAGAAAACGCTGATTCAGTGAACTATCAGTATCACTGACTACCGGGCTTAAAGCCCACTGTGTAGACAGAAACCACAGGTTCCCAATTTTCACGATCTTTGGCTGTTTGACTTTCAGCAAACTGTTGTGCCACAAGATTGGCTCTGCTGAGATCTGTGATGTGTTCACCAGCGAGAAATTGACGCTGTAGTCTAATACCTGTGCGGCTGTTTCGGGCCATGATCTTGTATGCTTGCATTGTGTGCTCCTGGTCAAGTATTTATCAACTGGTAACGTAATTGCAGGCCAACTTTTGCACCCAGTCTAGTATAACTCAAGTAAATATTCAATGAAAAAATTACACGTATTTGGCTGTTCTATTTCGCAGGGCTTTGCCTTGCCCGATGTGGTAAAACCTTTACTTGATGATCAAGGAAAGCCTTTGCCTCCAGATCTTGCTTTACAAAAGATTGAGAAACTGAATATACCATGGACTGATATACATCTTTATCAACCTAGCAACTATGCTTGGCCCAAGGTGTTGGCAGACAAGCTGGCGATTCCGGTGGAGAATCATGCTCGTCGTGGCGCCTGTTTTCAGCAGATTGCTCGACAGTGCGCTGCCGCACAGGCCACTATAGCACCCGATGATGTGGTCATTGTGATGTGGACCTATATCAGCAGGCTCAGCCTACAATGGCCTGCACGTACAGCAGTGCCATTTTGCACGATTGCCAATCCCAATTGGGCATGGAAAACTGTCATACTGGGATTCAACAAGTTTTTTGGTTTAGAGCCGTCAAAGACCAGTACCAAAGACGCTGAAGACCGTATTCAACAGTATATAGAAAAATCCACCAAAGAGACCTATTTGGATCCCTTGGGTGTGTACAATCAGTACTACAATAACATGGTACTACAGACCATGACAGATGGATTTTTACGTGCCACTGGTGCCAGAGTTATACATCTCAGTGTGGAAATGGATCCTGTGCTGGGTCAACTTGAATCTGCTAGATCACAACTAGATCCCACACTGCGTGAACCCTACAACATACCCGATCCTGCTGAATGGTACAGGGTGCCTGTGGACTATGACTCATGTTATGTCTTGCTTGATCCTTCAATACCACCAGCTGAAAATGACATGCACCCCAGTGTGGCTCACCATGCCAACTTTGCTGAGCACATACACAAACTCTACTTCAAATAGATTTTTTAGCGTCTTTAACTGTGTAGTTAATGGTCAACACATATCTGCTTTCGTGTGCAACGGGTGTGGTTGATGAGTGAAAATGCCGGCCGGGAAAGTCCATCCAAAGATTGGCAGTGGGTTTTTGTCTGTGCCATTCTGTGTAAAGTTCTCTGCTGGCCTGCTCTTTGCGCTGATCAAATATCACAGTGTCGCCATCACTAGATCTAGGATAGAATATGCCTGTGCGATGGTTCAGCACAGGATGATCTATATGCGGGGTATGTTCCACACTCCAGGGTGTACGTGTGCATAGTCCCAGGCGTACTCGTAACACTGAGTCTAGCTGTTGATCTTGATGATCCAATGCAGCCAGTAATATCATGAGGCTGGGATCCCATAAGGGACTGATGTTTTGACTGTCCTTGTAGATCAAATGACTGAACGAGCCTTGATACTTGGGATCCTCCCCACTGATATCGTCGGGGTTGGCAGTAAAGGGCAGATAGAACCAATCTATAGCAGGATCAGTAAGGCGTTGGCAGACATAGCTGAATTGATTGGGTTTGAGCAGATCTTGGATGAGTGTGATAGACATGTGAGTATATATCACATATCAAAAAACACCATGCAGATAGTGATTAGGCCTGTCCTGCAGTGGGATCTAGTGAAGGCAGTGGTGGCTCAACAGGTGGCTTGTCAGTGGGTGTATACTGTTCAGCTTGTGCCATGTGTGCCTTACGCTCAGGTGTTTCGGCCAGTTGACTGGCTGCCTGAGTGGCTGCGATTGCTTCGGGTGTCATTGGTCTTGCCATGAAGTTCTCCAAATAGGTTAGTGCTGTATTTAGCCAAGAGCTCGGAGTGTTTTGATGGCGAAGCGCAGCGCAAAATTTTTTGCTGCGAAGCAGTAGCGCAGATTTTTTGCGCAGATCTAGCGGCCAGTCAACAGGTCTAGAGTGGGATCTACAGCAGGACAATGATCGGCTAAACGTAGCGCAAACTCTGTGTATGCAGGGCTATCAGTGGGAACCCAAAAACGTGTGCGATTGAGATGTACTTGATGTTCCAGCTGATGCTGTTGAATAAACTCAAATACGGTCTTTAACTGTGGATGGGAGTTGAGTATGTAGTATTGACGCATGTGATTATATAGCGCCACGCAATATGCTCATGGTTATTTCTTGATCTGCTATACGATACACATTGTAGCACTCCCGTCGAATCTGCTTTTGATTGGGCTTGGATCGACGGCCGCCCGCTGATGAGTTCAATGGCTGTAGCTGTAGAAAATTACTGTTGGGATAGAGTTTTAAGACTCGGGCCAGTATGAGTCTATTGTGTTCAGTGACTAGACAGTGATCTCCGGGTTGGAGAGTGGCTCCTGCAATGTCTCTGTGTTGTAGCGTGTAGTTCATAATATGTTACTATAGAAAAAGGTTACAAGATGGTAAAAAAATACTGCGCAAATTTTTTAAAATAGGGATTTCAGTTAGTGTAGGAACCGAATGGGCTGTGTGGGTGCAAAAACTAGAGCAGTAAAAAATTGTAGGGAAGTACTTATCGTTTCATGGTGGTGATTTGCTACCCCTAGTGTTGTATATACGCAACACTGTATGCGTATACCGGCCACCCCCCACCATGACCCCATCGCCTCAGCACCGCCTGGTCATGCCTGGCTTCATGTCTTCAGGCCTCAGGTGACTGCCACACCGCCTGACGGCAGCGTCATCCCAATTGGGTATCTGTTCGAACAAGGCTCTGCCTGCCGGAGGATCGTGTGCGGCTGTGCCCTGCGCACGGAACAGTGTACTGCGCTGTTGTGTAGCGCAGCCTGCTGTGTTAGCGACTGCTAACGCGAGCAATAAGGTTAACAGCGTGTTGTTCATACAGTTCCATTGTGTTGTCCTGTTCCAGGCTTTCCTGTACAGCGATAGTGACTAGGCTAGCACAGTCCTGGCCATCACGTGTGGGCAAGCTCTTGATGAATGCTTGAACTGCGGGCATTGACTCCATGCTCCACATCACATCCATGAACACCTTCTGCTTGTGTGTGAGTCCTTGTATGGTAATCACTCACGTGCTCCTTCTACAGCATAGCTGGCGCCTACAGCCATAAACGCAATGCCTACCAGTGCAAACACCATTAGGTATACGCCATCGTATGTCACAAGGTCTGGACTTGTTTCTATGCCGCCCATAGTGCCTAACAACATAACAAGTCCTGCGTACAGGAAAGATAAAGCCTTTTGTCTAGTAGTCATTTCATGTCCTTTGTGTGTATGTAGTAATTATAACATTTCAAACGACATGTTGTCAACCATTTTTTGAAACCTGGCAGCATCTCCTTTGAGCACCATCTTAGCCAATTCAGCATCCCTAGTTTCAACAGCCAATTGAAGAAGTTCAAGCTCTAAAAATCCTGCTGAAATAGTTGAATGTGATTTGGATGCTTTTTTCACTATTTTTCTTGCCAAATGTTCAGCACCGTCACATTCACTTGATTCAATAAAACTCTTGAGTCTCGATGTAGATGAAAAAATTTCATCTCGAAGTTTTCTGTTCTGCTTAGGAATACGATTAGGTAAAATACGGATGCCAACTGGGCGTGGATCGGTTCCACCCGAATCACCTGCGGCCCGGTTAGAGTAAGCCCAGCAAATTTCTTTTGGCAACGTGACGTTTAGTCCGCCGTCACCTAACAAATATAGATTGGGATTTGATTGAATTTTCTTGTTGAAAGCATCAATCATGTCTTGTAGAATATTGTTAGTTAATGTCATACGTGTCGCTCCTTTGTTGCTATGTGTTGATTATACAACCAAAAAGCCTCTGTGTCAACCTACGAAGTGCCCAGGAAAGTGTGAACAGCTGATCCTTGCGGAGGAGTTCACGGTGTCAGGGTCTAGTGGTAGGTTGACACTTTGGCAAATCATTCAGCCTTTAAACAGATAGCTGTTGGCTTTCAGCACATTACCACGGGCATGGATACTGTCAGCTTTCTTGATGCGGGGCAGTTTCCATACAGTCTTATAAGACCCATTCTTAAACTGTTTAGGAAGATCTTGTTCCCATTTTTGGGCGGCCTCTAGTGTAGCGTGTTTCATAACAAACGCTTCACGAACCAGTTCGCCTTTTGGGGTAACTTCCATTGCTACTGTAATTGCTGATATCATATCTAACTCCTAGTGTGTTTGTGTATGTGTTTATTATAACAGGGTTTTGGCACCCTGTCAACCAAATTAGATCCAGCTGTCTACCATCATAACGGGCTTCTTGAGCACACGCTTGACGAAATCCTCGGGCTCGTCATCTGCACGTACCAGCACAAAGCCCATGCTCTCTACCAAGTCCACCTCGCATACCTGCAGGTCCAGTGCGGCCGCCTCAAAGGCAATGTTCATCTTGGTGAGCGCATACTTGACACCTGCTTGGAAGGCCTCGTACTCGCCTGCACCTGTGTCTTCAAAGTCAAACTCTGTTTCCATAATGTGTGCGTACTCTCCACCATCTGCCACTATGAACTTGTTGATCTTCTTCCAGTTGCTCTGCTTCTCACTGTCAAAGTGGTCACAGCACTCGTTAATGTCAAAACTAGCAAATGCGTCATAATTTACTTTAGTCATCTCTCGCTCCTAATGTGTGTGTATGTGTCTATTATACAACTAATTTGGCTAGTTGTCAACCTAGTGTTAGATTGGGCTTACAATGGAATCTCACCAAATGCCACAGTTAGAAAAGAACTAAAGGAACATGTAGTCTACCCCAGGGACCGTCTCCACAAGGGCTTGTACTGTCATTACTGCCTACATACTCCGCCGCTTCTCCAGTCATTGCTGACCTATTTCATGTACCTAGATTGAGCGTGAGCGGCCTCACTGTCCTCGCCTTAAGTACCTAACGGTGTAGGTAACCTCTAACTCTTATCTAACTGTTCTAGTATCGCTTAGGCCGAGTCTCCAAACTCGCTTCGTATCCCTTGGTTACAACCCTTTTTGCATTTCTGCTGGGTTCTTACATTTGAGGATCGCCTTGCTTTTTCTTTCTTCTTGTTTCTATTATAGCGAACTTCCACCAATCAGTCAACCAAAATGCCGTTGTATTTTTACAACTCTATTGCCCTACGGAACACAATCTCCTGCTTGGCAAAGGCCTGGATTTCCCAGGGTTGATCAAGGTAAGGATGGTTGGCTTTGTAGAGCCTGCCCTTCCATAGCTTGCCCTTGGCCGTAGGCCTGAGCTGTCCCTTGGCAAACTGTGCCACGTGAGTCAACTCGTGTGCCAGAGTGACTCCTAGATCCACCCAATTGCGGGTAGCCTTGAGCACAACCAACACAGTGTCAATACCCGGCAAAGGCACTGTCGTTCCTGTATGTTCGATGTCTCGGTCCACTATGATGTGTAGAAACTGTCTACTGCGAGTCAAAGCCAACTGAGTCAGCATGGAGGGCAACAGACTCTCTATGTACCGCTTGGTCTTAGCGCCAGCTTCTATGTGATACTGCATCATAGACTGGCCACTGTGCTCAGGGCTACCATGCCCCAGATGGCTGCCAGTTGGGCAATGCCAAAGTAGAACAAGGCCCATATCACTGTACAAAAACCTATTAGCTTTAACATATCCAGCTCCTTTGTTGCTATGTGTTAATTATAGTCTCATTCAGCCAAACTGTCAACCGATTCATAGTCTTTAACCATACGGTACAAAGGGTCTATGATCTCTTCGTGCTCTAGCTCGTAGTCCCTAGTTGCCCAGTCCACCCACTCCTCTGAGAATACATCCACTTCACCGTCGTTCAGCATGGTTCGGGCCTGCTCTTCAGTCTCGCACTCAACCACGTAGACTTCTGATACGATGGAATTACGCCAAAAGGTGAATCGTTTCATTTGCCACTCAGCAGTCGTTTAACTATTGCTGGCCAAGTGTTTGCAGGCACCTCGGAAAGTGAACCCTGGACAGGTACAGGTTTTTGCATCTGGATCGATTGTGTATTCTTTGCCATTGGAGCCTTTGATAGTGATTAGATTGCTTGATATCTTGACCTTAAACGGATTAGGAGTTACTGGTTGGAACTTCCTACCACGTTTATCAAACCCTTTAATAGGGTTCTTGAAATAGAATGGTTCTGTGTCTCCACTCTTTATATATGATACTAGGTTGTTGCCATCTAGTAGGTATATGTGCGGGGGGAACTGCCCCCCGGTTGTTTCACGGAGGGCTTCCATCAATCCAACCTGCTTCCTGCGTAGACCTTGTCCAGGCCCAACTTGTCTTTCAACACTTGGGCGTAGGCCTCTGCACCTGCTTCCAGAATGCTGATTGACTGGGTGGGGAATCCACTGGGGTTCCACAGGCACAGGCCACCTGTGTAGTCCTTGCGGAAGCCAGCGGCTGCCAGCCACTTGCCCAGCTTGCTGTTCGAGCGCACGCCGTAGACGTTGACCCAAGCAAAGCCACAGGCATCACGATCGCCATGCTTGGCGTGGAATGCCTTAGCCGCTGAGCGGGCCTGGATGCCAGCTTCGTTGGTAGCATCTTGTACCAACTGCTCTGTAATGTGTGTTGCGACTGCTGTCATAGTGTGCTCCTTGTGTGTTTGTGTAAGTCTTAATTATACGGCCATTCGTCCAAATTGTCAACCAACAGCTTTCAATAACCCTACAATGCCTATGGCTAATGAAATCACATTAACCATCAGTTGTGGGCGGTTCTTGACGCGAAAGGCCCAGGTCATAAACAGAATGGTGCCTATAGCGAACACGATAATATTGTAGGGATATGCCGCAGGACCCACAGCATTGAGAATGTGCCCTAGCACGATGGCTACAGCACCTGTCCATTGTAGAATTTCATTTGTTTTGTTCATGTGTGTATTATAACACTGAACTGCCAAACCGTCAACCAAAAGCCCTTTAGATCGTAGGGCTTTCCTTTAGGTATTGCGCACCATGCTCTTCTGATAGTACAATAGTAAAATCTTTTCGGAATCGATCGGCCAAACAGATCATGACTGCTTCACGGGTGGCACCCTGACATAGGAACTCCATGGTGTCCAACCGGTACACATAGATTTGATCATTCACCATCTCAACCTTGACTTCAACACGGGGCAGGTCATCTTCGGGCAGATCCTTCTGCAGATCCTGCATCATGGTGCGCATGTCTGATTCGCTGACCTTTAGCTTGACCAGGATATCTCTGAACATGGTGACATGGATGTGTTCGGCTACCTTGAATCCAATAAAGCCGCCCAGGGCCAGGCCCAATATGAAGTCGATTAGATCCATTACTTTCTCCGAGGTTTGGTCAATGCGGCAGCTTCTTTGCGTAGCATGCCAGCCTTCTTGTAGAGCACACCAGCCTGTTCGTCAAGACTCTTTGATCGTTCAATGGCCAACTTACCGCCACCAAACTCTCGATCAACATAGTATTGAATAAGATTGTTCTTGATCATTGAGATTAAATCGCCGCCGTTGTCATCCGGACAGATGAATCGAACTGGACATTGCCCCCAACTACTCTGTTCTTGGAACTCTGCGTAATAGCGTCTGTGATCCTTGTTGTTGGGATCAAAGGCCACTAAGGGCCTATTGAAGTATTCTAATCTGCTCATATGTTTATTTACGCAAACTCACGGTCTTCGATTTTGGTTAACATGTTCGCAGGTACTCGCCATGCACCCTGTAGGGTCTTGACGGTAACGAACTTGATAGCGATCTTAGTGACAACACCTGTCACGTTCCGGCCTAACTTGCTGGACGTAAAGTTCACGTTGTCACCGATTGACAGGCTGGCTTTGGTCAGTTTGGCGATAGTTGCCCGCTTCCACTTGACTGCATCGATCACTGACATCAACTCGTCGTTGGTCAAGTCACTGAACATGATCGCTTGATTGATCTGTTTGATATCCATCTTGGCTCCTAAATGTGTTAGTGTGTGTTAATTATAGCACAATTTTGGCTGTGCGTCAACCGCCGTCTAGCAGCGGGGCCTGTGGGGCCAAAGCCCCTACGGGCTGTAGGGTTAACGGCAAGCAAACATATTAGTATTAATTAACTTATTATCTTCAATATACTTTAATACAGTATAAAAATGCTCACGCGGGCAAGTATCTTGTCGCATAATATTATCGTGTAATACTTCCGCATCTAATGTATTATTAAACACACATAATGCACTAACATTATGTGCAATATCATCCGCATACATTTTGTACATATTAATATCATTATCGTCATCAATATGTGCTAATGTACTAATGAGGGGCAGCATTAACTTGTTAATTGCTAGAGCGTGTGTGTTGCTTAATTTACGCATTGTGTTTCCTTTGTTGTTAAGTGTTAATTATAGCACACACTGTCCAAAATGTCAAGTGTGTGCTAATAACCCTTACGCCGCTAGTGCTTTTACACGCACATACACAATGCCGCCATCCCTGCCGTGTACTGCACTTTTTGTAACTTTTACACTGTTTGTAAAGCCTGCCAAAAACACAGCGTCTGCTACACGCTTTTGCAATGCTTGCCTGTATTCTAAGTCTGCGCTGTAAGTAACAGCACACGCAAGTCTGCGCATGTTGTCGTCTGCACACTTGTCCGTGTAAATTTTTCTTGCATTAATTGCACTGCGCAAAATTGTACGCATTTGTAATGTAGTTGCTAACATGTCTGCTCCTTAGTCTACGTAATATTCTACAGTTTGTGTTAGTGTGCTAAGTGCACCTTCTACTTCCGCAAAACAACTTAGCTGTGCAAGTTGTTCTCCGTCTAGTGTTGCCTCTAACAGCATGTCTTCTACTTCCGCTAGCTTTGCAAGTATTGCGTCTCTCATCGTGTGCTCCTTTGTTGCTAAGTGTTAATTATAACACACACTGTCCAAAACGTCAAGTGTGTGCTAATAGCCCTTTACGCTGTAGTAGTTTGCATTATGTTGCGTATCTCGTCCGCAAGCTCGCATGCGTCGTAGCTTGCACGTCCCTCATCTTGCATGCCCCACTCGCTAGTAGTAATGTCGCTAGCACTAGCAAAGCCCGCATTTGCAATAATCTCTTGCAAACGTTCTGTAAATGCTCCGTCCCAATAAAAGTGTCCCATTGCTACAGTAACTTCGTCGTCGCTGTGTACGTTACGCAACAACAGCGTTCCCATTGTCTGCGCTGTCTCATCGTTTTGCAAAGTGTCTATGTTATAGTTAACAGCCAAGTCCCCATCGTAATAGCAAGCTTCGTCGCCGTCTTCTGCTTCGTTTACATTGCTAATAAACATAGTAATGCTCTCTACAGTATAGTTGTCGCATTGCTCGTTTACGTTAATGCACAGCTCGTAGCCGTCTTCTGTTTCTGTAATGTACTGTTTTGTGTTTTGCATAGTATTCGCTCCTATTGCATTGTTTAAAAATATATTATAGCACACATTTGTCCAAAATGCAAGTGTGTGCGCAATAACCCTATGCGCTGTAGTGTTATGCTATAATTGTGTCGTCTAGCGCACATGCTAACGCATTAAATGCGTTTTGTATTGCAACATGTTCGTCTAGCTCTGCTTCTTCTAGCACTGCTTGTAACTGTAACATTAAACTGTCTAATTTGCTTTTTGTATTTTGCATTGTGTTTCCTTTGTTGCTAAGTTGTTATTATAGCGCACTTTGTCCAAAATGTCAAGTGCGCTATGTATAACCCTACACTTTACTCAACAAATACAATTTGTGTAGTACGCAAGTTTTGTTGTGCAAGCGCCACAGTGCGTTGCACTTCGTTTTGCAAATCTTCTGCAAGTAAGTCCCCGCTAACATAGTTGCATTTTGCTTGTACAGGAAACTTATATTTGTAGTTAGTGCCTACTAACTCTTTGTGTACATTAAAAGCAATTTGCACTTTATAGGCATTAATTTTTTTGTTGTAAACTAGCTTTGCGTATGCTATGCACTGTGTAAACATTTTGTGTCCTTTTGTGTGTGTAAGCTGTTATTATAACGCACAATGTCCAAAATGTCAACCAAAAAAAAGAGACCCTACATTACATAGGGTCTCTATCAAGGTTACCTCTATCCCGGGAGCGAATCGGTCTTAGGCAACAACTGCTGCTGTCTTTGCGACAGCAGCTTTGACCGCAGCCTGGGGGGCTGGGTTCTTCTTCTCAGCGTAGGCGATAGCAGCTTCGATAGCAGCATCACCTTGACCGAAACCAATTGACTTGAGGTGTTGTACAGCCTCAGCCTTGGTCATCTCAACTGGCAACTCGACCAGCTCGACTCCTGTGTGGCCGTTCTTGGCCAGGATCTTGATACGCATGGTATCATTGGCAAAGCGCAGCTTTGTCTTGCCTTCCAGTGTTGATACGCCAGCTACTGCAAATTTCTTATCTGTACTCATTTTAACTTCCTTCTGTGTGTGTTTAAAAATCATGCCAACCAATTCAGCATGTTATTAGTATAGCATCAATATTCGAATTGGTCAACCATTCGTTTTACCAAATTGCGGAACAACTTGAATACTGACGCTTTCCTTCTCGTCTAAGGCGGCGATGAACTCATCGTCAAAGACCAGATCCTGCATGTTCAAATCGATCATGTGTTCGATTCGATCCAAATCGGGTCTGCCATCGCTGGCACACTCGATTGTAAATTTAAATTCATATTTCCTTGTCATAGTTCAACCTTATCCCAACCTTTGCGGCCTTCTACACCATCCTTGATCCATTCTGTGAGCTCTTCCTCTTGATTCTCTGCTTCGTATTCACGAATGTTTTCTGAGATACAAAATGCTTCGTCAAGCTCGGGATGGTTCTGTTCGATCTCATCGGCACTCATACCGTCCAGATTGATCTCTTGATCACCATGCTCATCATAGGCACCTGCGTAGCCCATACCGCTTTCGTAATACATGGCGTTGACTCCAAAGCCCAACTCTACCAACTTGTCATAGGCAGCGACTGGAGGGCTCCACGCTGAGTCGAACGATGTGTGTAGCATCTTACCATCAGGATGGATATCACTCTGACCATCACCGCCCACATCCCATTTGGTTCCCCATTCACCTACGCAGAAGTCATACCAGTTGCCGTAGCCTAGTTCTTCTCGATTGCGTTTAGTGTCTGCCTCTAGTTTGGCCTGCTCTACAGGATCACCCACGCATCCGGCAACGATCTTGAGTTGCTCAGGAACCGGAATGAACTCTGCCAGGAACTCTCCACGATCAAGAGCTTCTTTGGCACGAAGGATCATAGCAGGATCTTCGTGGGTCAGTGTCAGTGTGTTGTTGCACCAATTAGGCATTTGAGGTCTCCTTGAAAGTTGAAGTTACTGCGCGAACTGCTTGCTTGCTCTTGCCACCAATGTGCCAGTCATAACTAGCCATTGGGGTTTCGTATTCTTTCCAATCGTAGATTGTGGCCACTGTGCCGTCTGCAAACTTCAAAGCCCACTCAACGGTGGTCTTGTCACCGCCGCCTTCGGGCTCACCAAACACTTCTACCAGTTCGTGATAGCAGGCACGGATATAGCCTTGCAAGTGAGTGCCGTTTGCCTCTGTCCAATCTGTTTGTGTAAACTTCATCTTCGCTCCTTTGTGTGTATGTGTTTATTATAGCGCCAAACTGCTCAACTGTCAACCAATTTAGACAATAGCCCTACGATGTTCAGGGACATAATCACTGTAGATCTTTACAGCATGATTCTTTCTAACCCAGTCTACCAAGCTCTGAGGATCGCCGATCATCCAATCTTCTACATCCTTAAACTCAATGTCGTCCAGGGTGGTGAACATGTAGATTTCATAGGTTCGTTGACTATTGGCCTGTGCCCTCAGCTTCATCATTGAAATCTGTCGACCCAATGGGTTCTCAGTCTTCCTATGGCCACTGAGGATCTCAATCAACTGGCCCTTTTCAAAGTTCTCAGGATGAAAGTGGGTGATGTCCTGCAGTGTCTCAAAGCCTGTTGAATCCCACGCTGCCAAAATGTATCTCATACCCCAGCCCTCATAACTTCCATCAAGCGGTTCTGCAAGCGATCCACTTCTGCGTTCTCCACATAGAAGTCGGTGGTTGGATCCCAGTACTGGCCTGCCTTTGGATCGTAATACAAGACCCGATCAACGAACCAAAACGGTCCTTCCAAGCCCTTGCGTGGTTGCCACTTTTCGTCTCTCTTGCCCAGGGTGATGAATGCCATTTCGCGCTCCTTTGTTTCTAAGTATTAATTATAACACCGAATAGCCAAACTGTCAACCAAATTACCAAGCAATCTCTTTGGATGCATAGCGGATCTTGCCCTCGTAGGCCAACTGGCTCTGCTCAAACTCTGTAAGCGCATCGTCAGCCACGATGGTCCAATCAATGATTGTCTCGCGGAAGGCGTAGTTGTCGCACTCGATCTGACCACGCACACCCATCACAGTCTCTGTGACCTTGTTCACGTTGACCTTCTTGACCACGTAGTCTGAACCGCCCTTGGGCTTCCAGTATTGTGGGCACTCACCAACGCCGTCCCAATCGTGGGCACCGTAGTTCTCGTAAGTCTGTGTAGTGATTAATAGTTTAGCCATTTGGTTCGCTCCTTAGTGTCTATGTGTTAATTATACAACCAAACTGCCAACCTGTCAACCAATTTCAGTGTTGCAGAATTGCCACATCTTTAACTGCTCTCCACGCAGGCCCATTAGGACGCCTTCGTAGTCCCTGTATGAACAGAAGGCCCACTTTCGGTCTGGGCGATACACATAGAAATCATAGTCCCGCTCAGTGTTGTGCTGAGTGCAGATCCGTTTGGCTGTCGAAGCCAATTTGTAATACTTCTGCATATGACCTGACTTCTCTTCGTATACTATCCAACCCATTAACCGTAATCCTTTTTGCCGCCGTGAGTTTCATTCCAATCGTAGCCTGCGAGGTACTCTACGATGCTGTCTGCATCTGTGACATCAACCCGTGGTCCCGAGTCGCCACCAACTCCGCCATAGTGAGGGTCTATCTGTCGACCGTAGTATGAATCTGATGATCCACGATCATAGAGGCTGCCGTGGCGCTCACGAACAAATTGAGGTCCACGCAGCGCACGGATCAACTGTTGCTGCTCGTCTTCTGTCATGATGTGTAGGTACATGCAGCATCAACTGTTCATGGATACGAAGGGACTGTAGTCTTCAGGAGCGTCCTGTACGCCCATGTCTTGTATGTAGCCGAGCACCTGCTCGACAGGACAATCTAACAGGTCTGCAATCATCTTGGCACTGTGGCCTTCGATGTACAGTTGCTCAACATCATATGCTAGGTCAGCCATCTTGCTCATTTTGCCAACTCCTGTGATTGAACCTTGACCGTGTCAACACCCTTGTCTAGCATACGAGCTACTCCACCGAACCCAACGGTAAAGAATATGCCACCTGCAATGAATATAACGAAATACTTAATCATATCAACTAACCTTTCTGTGTGTGTAAGTATGTATTATACAATCAATCTACCAAACCGTCAACCCCTAGATTGTGCGTACACGTAAGCAGCGGGGCCTGTTGCTATAAAGCCACAGTGCCCGGCACTCCAGTTAGGCTGTCTCTTTCTCGTAGATAACAGTCTGACCAAAGGGCGCTTCTGCAGTTTCATTACCTTTAACGATAAAGATAGTGTCGCAGTAGTCCTCGTCACCCCAACTGCCACATGGGTAGCCGTCTGTGAACATGATGAACTTCTTGGGACGGATACCGTTCTCTTCCATAAACTCCCAGTTCACAGCAAAGTCAGTACCACCACCTCCCTGTGGCTCATACTCAAATAGCTCTTCACTATTGTCCTGCGAGAACTCTTTGTGGTTATAGATCTCTGTGTCAAAGCACCACAGGTTGATCTTAAAGTCTTCATACTGATCAACAATGCCCTTGACTTCGCTAAGGAATATAGTTGCATCCTCTTGTCCAATAGAACCGCTCATGTCAATGCTGATACCAATGTCAATGGTAGTTGCTTCTTTCATGCCCGGCAGTATGGCACCTGAGTGCATACTCTTACGGTTAGGACGAGTAAAGGAATAGTCGTTGCGGATAATGCTCTGGATCTCTTGACGCACAAGATCGCGCCAGCTAATCTTAGGCTCAGTCATGTCCTTGATCAGGCGCTGGATACCTGCGGGCACTTTGCCTGCACCCGCCGCCGCGGCACTCTGTACCATGGCTTCTTTGATCTCATCGCGGATCTGTTGTGCTTCTTCTTTGGTCATGCCAGGCATACCGCCCTTGCCATCTTTGCCTTCGCCCTCTTTGCCTGGACCTGAACCATCTTCGTTGATGTGCTCGTCCAACAAGTCGCCCAATTGCTTGAGCAAGTCTGGCAAAGAAATCTTCTCTGCTTTCTCCCAGAGCTGGTCATAGATCTCTTCCCAAGCCAAGCCGCGATACTTGGCATCGTAGCAGATCTTAACTTCGGTAATCTTCTCACCAATGCGTTCGTCTACAAGGATTTGATTAACAGCGTAGTCTTGTGCAATGTTGCTCAGCTGGCGATCACGTGAACCTACGCGACCAAAGTGATCAAACACGCAATGACATATCTCGTGTCCAAACAGGAACTCTAGTTTCTTAACGCTGAGCTTCTCAATGAACTTCTTGTTGTAGTAGAAGTTGCGGCCATTAGTTGCCGCTGTGGGGCACCACTCTGATGCATCAATCAATTGCATACGAGTTGCCATGTTGCCGAAGAAAGGTGCCTTAAGCAACAGTCCTACACGGGCTGTGGTTAGTTTATCGATAATCGGATCAAATGCCATGTGTCGCTCTCCTTAGTATGTGTATATTATAGCATCTATTTACACACCTGTCAACCAAAAAAGTGGGCGGGCAAGCCCTGAGAAGCCTCCCGCCCTTGCAATGGGCGAGGTCTTAATTCTCCATTGCACTCAAAACATACTTGCCAAAACGCTTGTGGAACTCGTCGAAGCTCTTCATCTTTGTTGCGTCAAAGGGCAAGTTGTAATTTGTCAAGCCTGTCTTCGCACCCATCACTACCAACTCTGTTGGGAAGTTATCCATCATGTAGCGGAAGAAGCAGTCTGCCATAGCATCCCAACCTTTAGACTTCTTCTCTGCCTGATCCTTAAGCTCATAGCACAGGCTAACGGTTAAAGAATACATGGCTGACACTTCCTTAATCTGCAGGTCCTTGACCTTGCCTTCAAGAATGTCCAACGCCTTAGGCAAGCGTCCTGCAATCTTGCGGTGAGCCATGAACTTGACAGCCAAGCCATCACCAACGGCACCCGCAACCAAATTGTGCATGGTGTCAATGTCGCAGTCCTCGTCCTTCAACAGGTCGCTTACGAACACCCACGAGCGTGGAGTTGCAAAGGCCTTTGAAGGGCTCTTGGGATCGAAGTCATACAGGTCTTGCTTGGCAAAGCCTACATAACCCAACACCTCAGGGTGAACGTCATTCATAACAGCCCACTCCTGGAAGTCATCAAAGTCTACCTTTGCTTCCAAGTGAATGAAACGGTTAGCCAGGGGAGCAGGCATACGATATGTCACGCCACGGTCGCCTTCTCTATTACCCGCCGCCACTACGTCAACGCCCTTAGGCAATTCGTATGTACCAACACGGCGGTTAAGGATCAACTGATAGGCCGCAGCCTGAACAGCAGGAGGGGCACTGTTCAATTCATCTAGGAAGATGATTGCAGTTGACTCTGGGTTGGTAGGAAGCTCTGCAGGGGGAGCCCAAACCATTGTGCCCTTGTCTGCATTGTAGTAGGGGATACCCTTGATGTCTGTAGGCTCCCACAGGGCCAGGCGAACGTCGATGACTTCGCGACCAGCGTCTTCGCCGATCTGCTTAACGATGTCTGACTTACCAATTCCTGGAGGGCCCCAAAGGAACACAGGACGGCGTTTCTTAATTGCGAAACGGATTGACTTCTTTGCGTTCTTGGGACCAACTTGACGAACGCTGATATCTGTTGACTTTGCCATAATAAGACCTCTTTCTTTTCTCAGTTAAAATTGCTTTCTCAGTGTTAATAGTATAACACCGATCAGCTCAGTTGTCAAGCTCTTTTTACGAAGTTTAATTGTGTTGTATTATCGCCACGAACACTTTTAATCTTTGCTTTGATGTTTAATCTAGTGCCTGCTTCTAAGTTACTATTATACCAGAAATCCACGAAACTGTCAACCAGTTTAGCAGTAACCCTATACTTGTCATAGTCTTTGCTGTAGTAGCACTTGACAACCTCGATCTCTCCTTGGATCTTGTCGCCTACAGCGCCCTGCAATTGAGTACTGCCGCGGACTTCACGAGCCAACTCGTTACGGATTTGATCGCGCAGCATCACACCAGGCAAGCAGCTTACGATGGCGAACTCCAACATGTTACGGCCAGTGAACTCATCCATCTGTGCAATGCGCAGGGCCTGCTGTTCGAAATCGTTGATCTTACCGCTGATCTGCTTGAGCAAGAATCCATTGAAGTAGTTGCGAACCGCACGACCCTTCTCAATGTCCTCTGCTGTAGCTTCAGTGAACGCACCTTCGCGGAGCCATTGCTTGACCATCAGCTTGTTGGCCTGTGTGACTCGCTTCTGGCATTCATTCTCCATCACGTAGACATCTTCCTTGAAGTAGCCACCGTTGATACGATCTGCTGCTACCGCCAATCCCCAAACCTGATCTGCTGTAAACATTGTTCGCTCCGTTTTGTTGCTGTATGTCTCTATTATATAGCCTTTCAGCCAAAGTGTCAACCAGGCTGGAGTGCCGGTCAAGAAAAAAGGTGTTGTATTTCTACAACACCCTCAAAAGGCGCCCCGGGAGCGAATCGGCTTGCCTGTTTGAAACCTTAGAGCGTGATGCCCATTGCTTTGGCCTTGTAGCCTAGAGCAACGATTTCACGTGATGGCTTGCCCATTACGTATTCGGTAACAGTAACACCGTTGCCAGCTTTGCGGCTGTTTGAATAAACAGCGTAGCCTGCTTGACGAATGCGGCTGGCTTCTGCTGCCAAGTTACCAACGCCCAAGTCATGCTTGGCTTTGCTGGCTGTCAATGTTGCACCACTATGCAGTGCTGAGAAGACCTTGAAAGTCTTTGTTTCTGGATTGAATCTCTTCATTTTTAAGTTTCCTTTGTTAGAGCTGTTTACTAACAGCTTCATACAAGTATACAGGCATCCATGATCAAGAGCAATGATCAATTTCGCCAAATTACTTCTTCACACTCACTTTGGTTTGGAAGAAGGCACTCATGATCAGAACAGCCAACCAAGTCTGCCAAGTGTAAGGGATCAGCAATATAGGAAACAATGTGTTCATGGCCCAAATTACCAGCCAAGGTCCTAGAACAACTAGGGCAACGATGAACACAGCAAATCCTACTACCAACATGATCTTATTCATTTTCATACTCCGCTATCTCTTGTAGACGCTTAACTTCTGCAAGTTCTTTCTCAATCTCTTTCAGTTTCTTCTTGTTACCCACGTTGGTGTTCTTCTTGTAGACCACCCACACGTGATCTTCACAGTAGCTCTTGCCTGGGAATACCTCCCGGCCACAGTGTGTATAGGGCGGCTCTGCCTGCTCCGGGCCAATGTATTGGCACTCAGCCATCATGCACCTCGCTTCATAACAGTGACCTCTGCCATTGCTTCCCAGTTGCTGGCAAATGCCTTGCGCAATTGTGCAACCTTCAACACCGTACGCAGGCTCAGCTCGCGTAGTTTAGCACGGTTGTTAGACACAAAGTCCACAACATCAATCTTGGCCACATCGCTCAGCTCGTACTCGTCAAGCATGCCGTCTGCAACGATCTGCTTGATACGCAACACCTTCTCACGGTCTGTGTCCATCTGCAGATCAATGTAGTGGCAACGGCTCTCAAGAGCGGCAAGGTGATCCTGTAGCTTCTTAGAGCGCACGTTCTCAAACTTGATGTTGGTAATAAAGATAGCACCAGCCTTGAACTCGAAGCGATCTGGGATGCCTTCGCTTCGTAGGATACGGCTGTCAGTGTTCCAGCTGATAGTACGCTTCTTGGAACTGTCCAAAGCCGCCTTCAAGATGTTCAAGCTCAAGTCGTCCAGCAACACTGAGTCGCAGTCATCGAACACAATAACATTCTTCTCGCTTGAGAACTCGTAGAGCTTGCTGTACAAGCCAATGGCACTCATAGCACCTTTCACAATCTCGTAGCGTGGCTTGCGCTCGCCTAAGGTATTGAACAAGTCGTCCTTAGTGAGCACTTCTTCAACACCAAACGATTTGCCTACGCCTGGGGGACCTGTGACAATCATAGCACGTACATCACCAGCCTTAACAGCCTTAGTCATGTCTGTAAGTACTTGGAAGCGAGCACGAGTCTTCTCGATGAGCTCTTCGTCCGTAATGTGTGCTACAGCACTATCAGCCACCTTAAGTTGTACCAAACTGTTCTCTCCTACAGGAGCCTCGTCAATATGCGCAACCACGCGGTATGCATTAATGCCAGAGACCTTGACGCGGATCTTCTTGTAGGGATTGCGTCCGTTTTCAATCTCTTCGCCAGCAAGGCAAGTAATAGCCTCACCGTCAAAGTCCTTGACCATTTGCAACCGAATGCCGGGATAGATCATGTTCTTGCGAGCACCATACGAACCCTCAACAATCTCAACTAATGTAGCCATCTTTCGCTCCTGTGTGTGTTAGTAAGTCTCTATTATAGCGCACTCTAGGGGTATTGTCAACCCCTAGTTGCGTTGTGGCATTTAAGCCACACATTCCTCTTCTGCAATTAATGCCTGCAACAAGGGCTTGAACTCGTCGCTGTGATCTGCAACAAACCAAACTGCCTCACCACCTACTGAGCGCAGGATGTACTCGTATTCCTCATACTGGTGACGAGCCTTGTAGTCAGCAAAGTCTTTGAACTTCTTGGCACTCGTACCTGTCTCGCCACGATCACGTCCGTAGAATGTGGTCATGTCGCCGTAGAGCGCATCGTAGGCCTTTTGATCCAACGCTGTACCAAAGTGACTGAAGTCGTGCTTGGTACCGATTGTGGGCTTGAGTGAACTGATGTCGCCCAAGTCAATCAAGTCACGCAAGATGAACGGGTTTGAATAGTAGTCCTGCAGCATCTTGCCGTTGTAGGCCAAGTAGCCATCCCAGTGGCAGTAGACTTGTTCTACTGTGCCGTCTGCGTACTCTAACGCAATAGTGCTTCGTGTTCCCATTGTATCGCTCCAATGTTGTTAAGTTAAGTATCTATTATAGCAGCTTTCGCCACTCCCGTCAACCTACTGTGGCAATAACCCTGCCCACTGTAGGGTCAAACTTCAAGAACACCTTGGTGCTGTCAGTGCCGCCCTTTACAGGGTAGGTACACTTGTAACAGAACTCGCCCCCGTTTGTAAGCCCTAGGAACTTGGTGCCCGTGAATTGGTAGTCCTCATTGTCTAGGGCCTTGGTCAATGCTGCCGCTGTAAACGTTGTCAGCGTAGTCAGTTGTTCAGCTGTGATCATGCTGCAACTCCTTCTGCATCAAGTTCCCAGCTGATGTCCTGGAACTTCTTGTATAAGCGGTAGACATCCCGTTTGGCCTCTACCAACGCTTCAGCAATGAGGTCTTCGGCAGTCCCGTCAGTAAGGACTTCGCGGGCGTCTTCATATAAGCATCCGCCCAAGAACTGTGAACTGAGTTCGATGTTCTCAACCATAACTCGGACACGCAGCATGAACCAGTCAAGATTCCCGTGTTCGATGTTGTGGTTGATCTCTGCAATGTCGAACTGGGTGTCGTCGAAGCAGTCTTTGGGGTCCAGGTCTTCATATGATTTATCCACAATAATATCAAAGCCGTTGCGCTCGTATACAGCCAATTCGTCGTAGTGTCTCATTTAGATCTCCGTTTCGTATTCGTAGAATGTAACTGTAGGGTCGTACTTCTTCAGCTGACGAGCCGCTGTCATCAACTCTTTGTAGCGGCGGTTAACCTCTGCTCTAGGCAGTTCACCATCGCATGTCAAGTTCTCTGGGCTAAGGGCAGAGTCAATCATGTCTGCCACAGCCTGACGGTCCTTGGCACTGTTCAAGGAGTACTGTGGGCCCTTGAAGAATGAGTTCCAGTGATTCTTGTCTTTCAAAAACTTCTCTAATGCTTTCATCTTGTGCTCCTTAAGCGGGTGTTAACAGTTTGCGGAAATCGTTCATCACAACTCGGAAGGCCTGCTGTTCAACAGGCTCAAACTCATCCAAGTTGTCCTGCATGTACTGCAGAGTCTCTAACAGTCCTGAGCCATCAGCTTCTTTGCGTTGGCTAATGTATACCATAGCTTGTGTGAATGTCATCTTTCGCTCCTTTGTGTGTGTATGTGTCTATTATAGTGCCATTTGCCCAATCAGTCAATCAGTCCCCACGAACATCCGTATTCAGTGTAGGGTTAATGGCACGACGTAGCTCTACCTCACGCTTGTGGGCTTGAGCCTTGCCACGAACCACTTCATGCACGTATACTTCTATCTCGCTCTTGTCGCTGAGAGTGCGCAGGGCATGACACAAGGCCCAATCCTTAGCTTCTTTCTTGGCACGATAGAAGTGTTTAGCGGCACGAGCAAGAACTGACTTATTAATAGTAGTCTCTGTTTTGGCAGTGACTCCTATGTAGTTGCCCCCAGCAACACGCAACTCATATATGATATGATTGCGATCTGTGCGCTTTTTACGAATGGTGTTTGTCTGTGTCATGTGTCTATTATACTGCATTTTGGTGATGCCGTCAACCAAAATAAAAAGACCCATGACACACTAGGGTTTCTTGTTCTAGATGTTGGTGGTTAAGGTTATCCACAGGTTATACACAGTGCTTGTGGATAACCAAACTGTAGCCAAACTGCCACACTTTGGGCTAGCCCGCGGCACTCTCATTAGCTGCAGGCTGCTGCTGTGCGCTGCGCAGGTCTTTCAAGTTGCTGCTGTTCTTGGTGCCCGGAGCCGGAATCGAACCGGCATGCCCTTTCGAGCGAGAGATTTTAAGTCTCTTGTGTCTACCTATTTCACCATCCGGGCTCTCTCGTACGCTGCGCTCAACTGCTGCTTCTCAACATGCTGCAACGTTATTATGGCCACGCCTACTGGATTCGAACCAGTGGCCCACAGCTTAGAAGGCTGTTGCTCTATCCAACTGAGCTAAGGCGTGTGGTGTTGCTGCTGTATATAATATGGTGGGCCCCCCGTGAGTCGAACACGGCACCAACGGATTATGAGTCCGCTGCTCTAACCAACATGAGCTAGAGGCCCGTTAATCTTATGATTCTTTATAGCCCCTTAGGAGTTCTGAATCTTCTGCTTCCGCTGCACGTTGACCCGCAGCTACGAAACGATGAAGATCCTCCATACGTTCAGCAAACACATCTGGTGCTGCTGCTGCTGCACGAGTCATGTCATAGTCTGAGGGATAGTGTCGCAGACAACTTCTAGCACGGTCTTTGATAGCTTTGGGAACCCTGGGTGTTGAGAGAATCTCTTTTAGAAACTTCTCAGTCTGCACCACTGCACGGTATCTCTCATCTGGTAGTGTCATAGGTATCTCGTTTGATAGTTGCATGGGATCTCTGCTTCTAGATAATGATCTTTTCTTCAGCATGTATATAGTATATGATCGTTATGTGAGTTTGTCAACCTGAAATTTGGTATCAAGCAGCGGGGCCAATGGCTGAAAAGCCACAGGTTTTGGCTGCAATACAGGATCAGGCAGGAACTTCCTAGCTGTAGTTGAGTATGATCCCATAGTGTAGGGTCTTGAGTTAGCTGTATATAATAGTAGAACACCTGAAGGGACTTCATGCATACTATATTTAAGTGTAGGCATATACGTATATACACTCACACAACCCAGCAGCGGGGCCTATCGTGGGGGAACGGTTGGCAGTGTACAGGGAGTCGCTGCACAAAACCACCGTGATTCTATCATGATAAATACTGGCGCAGCCATTTATCTAGAGTGAAAACCACTGTAGATGGATCATTTGAACACGGTTTGGTGCAATTTTGCTAGGGTTTGAGCACAGTCAGGTCTGTGGCTTATGAGGCTAACAAAAAATTCACACAATATCACACTTTTTTGCACTTTATCACACTCTCTTAATACGCATACCCCACACAGCGGGGCCTATGCGCACTCTGACCCCCACACACCGATCAGTAAATCACACTTTTTTGCATTTACTGATCTCAATAGAACAATATAATTCTCTATAATGCTGTATAGTTCTCTAGAGCTCGCGCAGCGCCTGACTGCTCATGCTCTAACATCATGGTATACGTACATGTACTCACTCACGCATCAACGTATACATCGCTTGATATCCAGCAGCGGGGCCACTACGCACTCTGAGTTTTACAGTATACAAAAGCATTAAATACTCACATGGATCATAAACTCATTGCACTTATAGCTTCTATAGCTCTCGTAACCATTTGGTATGTTGTACACCTTTGACTACTCACTAGAACAGCTGGATCGCTGTCAGGACTACGTATATACAGGGTTTCATATAGCTCGTATCATACATATCTTATACGACGATTTGAAAGATCACTATATAGTATTAGTTGACTGCGACTCAAAGACGGCCACATTTCTAAGTCTATTCTAATGCAGTATACAGATGCCATTTCAGAACCCGACATCTTCTGTTATCAGTTGCCCTATTTCATTGACTACGATCCCGAGGCCGTTTGGGAACTAGTACAACGGCACGGGGGTTCAGTGAGTTATCTCAATGGAGGGCAATATGACTACTATATAGATAGACAGTATGCGTCAATACTTGTACTGGCTTTCCCCCAATTGCGTCGCCAGTATCAAAAGGATCTATACACGTAGATCAATGGCATTAGCAGCAGGTTCTTGAATCTTGGCCTTTGAATCGTATATCAAGTAGTAGAAGTAGGTTTCTCTGACTTCCACACGGCCACCAAGATCCACATACTCTCTGCGCACAGTTTCTACACGATTGTTCTGCATCGAGGCTGTGGTGGTTATACTCTGGGTGGTTATTGGGTCTATCTGCATGTAGATATTTATGGTTCTAGATAACCCCTGCAAATTTTGCGCTGCTCCGCAGCTCTTCGAGCTGCCATGAATTATCACCCTATCCAAAATGCACCATAAATATCTCATGAAAATCACATACGATCACAACTACATCAGAGTCATTGATCAGGTGCTGACACCGGAGACATGTCATGAACTGCGCACAAACTTTGAGCTGTGTGAACGGCATCACAGTCGTAGATCTAGCACACATGTTGCACTCACAGAACTAGAACTCTACAGCACTCGGGCACAGGGTGCTAGACTTAACAGCCTGCAACTGGCTCAAAAAACTAGACCCTACGACTGGACTGAGCACAGTGACAGACTCACAGACCTGGTGATGAATCTGGGACGAGACTATCTTGCTCACTGGGGGCATGAACAAGGCCTAGCACTTACACCTGAATTAATGGCCATAGAAGCATTCAGAATCAAGTGCTATAGACCCAATCAGCAGGATCAATTTGGCCTGCATGTGGACGTGGCGCATGCTGCCTCCAGCACCAGATACGTGGCCTTTTTGTTCTATCTCAATGATTCAGATGCGGGCACAGAATTCCCCAGAGAACGCTACACAGTGGCAGCACGAGAGGGCAGGGTTGTGATGTTCCCACCCACTTGGTGCTACCCACATCGAGGACACATGCCCCAAAACGGTGACTCCAAATACATCATGAGCAGCTATCTGCTGTATACTTAATCTGCCATGATTGGTAAATATTAACATGAACAAACTCTTTGCAATTTTATCTATCGTCATGCTTTCTGGCTGTGCTTCAATCATCAGCTGGATACCCAGTTTCAACGATGTGAACCAGTCAGCCAAAATTACAGATGTGCGCATGGCAGTTGACCAACTGGACTGTGCAAAACCACAGCACATTCAAGTCAAACGCATACAGGACGAACTGCGTTGGTTTGAGCTGTATTCAGAATCGGCGGGCACCCGCAATCAAGATGTCATAAGGGTAATCAAGCCCATGCAGGCCACTGTGGGAGACTTTGCCAAGATGGTGGCAGACAAAGACGGCAGCAGGGTCTACTGTGACCTCAAGAAGCGAGCCATGCAAGAGCAAGCAGCTAGAGCAGCTGGTGTTATACTAGGAAGATTCTAATGTCAATCGAAACTCTAAGAACACTTACAGAACATCAAGACCCAGCTATTTCAGCAAGGGCTCGTTATGTGCTTGAACTCACACAGGCAGTGAACACCAATCAGATCACAGCAGAGGAATATCAGGATCTTTGCAGAGATGTTGCACGTATGGATCTACTGGATAGAGAATGTGCTGATCTAGAACTAAAGACTGCATTGGTCATGGCTGTGTATGCCGTGGCTCAACTGGGATAAACACATGCGTATCAACGAAATACTTACTGAAAACATATTCACCACAGACTATCACAAGGTCATGCAGGCCGTGGCAGAACTCTATCAAAGCCACTACGACATCAATGTGTGGCAAAATGCAGAAGCACACGACGAAGCTGCCAAGGTGTTACTCAAGGTACACCCCACAGCAGAAGAGCTGGACTTTATCATTTCAAACAGTCAGCTGCCAGAACGCTTTATGGATCTAGACTTTCCCATCAATGACGATCTCATGTTCAACGGATCGGGTGCTGCCGCTGATGATGTTGTAGAAGGTGATCTAGATGAAGACACTGATCTAGACGAAGAGCCTGCCAGTCGTGCCCTATGCACCAGTGGCAAACCAAATGCTGCACTAGGTGCCAGTCAGTTGGCATCATGCAAGAGCCAGGGCTATCGTGGACGTCACGGTGATAAGTCACACAAGATTGGCAACGAGCGCACCACTGTAAAAGGCAAAAAGATCAAGGGCAAGAAGTACGGCGGCCCCTTACCAGACTGGAGTTAACACATGGTCGATGTCAAGACCGGGGATCTCTTGATAGCACCCCCGAGCATGCCAGATCCAAGATTCAACCAATCCGTGATGTTTATCACACATTACAACTCACGTGGAGCCTATGCCCTGTGCATGAACAAGCCCACAGAACACACCCTCAATACCATAGTGGAGCCCTTGGGGCTGAAATTTAAAACAGATCACCCCCTGTATTGGGGTGGTCCAGTGAGCCTCAGCACTGTGTGGATGTTGCATGACAGTGATTGGTCTGTGAACAATACCATGCGTATCAACGATCAATGGAGCATTACCAGCCATGAAGAAATGTTCCATCATCTCAGCAAGGGGGTATGGCCCAATCGATTCCGTATCATGATAGGCCATGCCAGTTGGGATGCAGGACAATTGGATGCTGAGATACAGGGTGAGGAACCCTGGAGCCATCGCAGCAGTTGGCTGTGTGTGAAGCGACCCGACCCCAGTTGGCTGTTTGATCTAGATGCAGAACAGCTGTGGCCTAGCAGTTGCAGTCTAAGTGGGCAGCAGGCTGTGGATTCATGGATGGTGTAAGGCTGGTTGCCAGCACTAGGGCTGGGGATAAATTTTACGTCAATTGGTGGTTGATGAATCACTGTTCATGGGCCTGCAGCTATTGCAATGAAATCATACGCAAGGGCAACATCGATCTGCCCTATCTCAACGACTGCAAACAGTTCATAGACAGCACAGTGGTCTATGCCAGCAATCAACACAAAACAGCCAACATAGAGTTTACAGGGGGTGAAGTCACAGAATGGACTGACTTTCTAGAGCTGTTGACCCACGCTCATAGGCAGGGCTGTGAAACTAGGTTTAGAACCAATGCCAATGTCAGCATTGATCTTTGGCATGAATACATGGCAGTGACCCATGGTGTGTTGATTGAGCATCATCCCGAGCATACCACCAGTGCGCACTTTTTATTGGCTGTGAGTGCGGCAGTTGAAGCAGGGGTAGCCGTGACTGTGAACCTAAACATGCTCAAAGATACGTGGGCCAGCAGTCAGCTGTTGTATGATCGCATACACTCCAAATGGCCACATATACGTGTGAACAAACGCATGTTGTTTGAAGATCCTGTGTTCAATACCACTCCACAACACTATACCAGCAATCAAACCACACAGTTGAAAAGACAGCATGGTGATATCAAGATCACACAAGGTGACAAGATTGAATACACTGACTATCAGACCATGGTGTTAGAAGGCAGTAACACGTTCAAAGACTATGACTGCTGGGCTGGCATGGAACAGATAGTGGTAGATGCTTGGGGTAGGGTCTATCGCGGACACTGTAGACAAGGAGGATTCATGGGCAATATCAAAGAGCATAATATAGTTTGGCCCACCCACCCCAGAAGCTGCAAGCTAGACATTTGCAGAAACAGCTTTGACATACTGGCCACTAAATCAATTCAACTCACGAAGATTTGAAAACACCACACGTTCGACTATCTTCTTTCTAGCATCCTTGCTGGGCGCACCCAGCACAACCAATATGAACTGTCTATGACGTTCTTCTAGTACTAGACTAACACACCAACCAGCAGGGTTAGTCAACCCTGTCTTGCTCAGCACAATGGTATTGAATTCTTCCAGCAGTCCTATATTGGTATTCTGTATTATGATACGCACAGGCTTCTTGCGATCCTTGGCAGCGATCTCTGTCTTTTGTATCACACTGGTCTGGCGAATAAAGTCTATGGTAATCGCAGCCTTGAGCATGTTCATGATGTCCAATGCTGTACCCACATTCTTTTGGCTGAGCCCACTGGGATCATCAAAATGGCTGTAGGCCATTCCTAGCTGCTGTGCCTTGACGTTCATGGCAGCCATAAAGGCAGATCTACCATTGGGATGATCACGGGCCAAGGTTTCGGCAGCAGAGTTGTCTGAGCGAATCAACATGGCAATTAGCAGTTCTCTACGAGTGTAGTTCTGTTTCTTTAACAGTACACCGCTGACACCACGATAGACTTCTATCTTGGCTTCTAGATCCTGATTGAGATCTAGATAGGTCATGGCAGTCATTACCTTGGTAATACTGGCCATGGGCCTTACCTGTTGTGTATGCTCTGCAAGTAGAACCGTGTTGGTTGTGTTATCATACAAAAGCACACTGGGCTCATTGCGAGCCCAGGCTGTGTTGACCAGCAACAATAAGATGACTAAAAGCTTCATCAATTATTTAGAGCAAATCTAATTCCTCGTCATTTAGATAAGATGCATGAGTATTGATGGCTTGTCGAAGAGCGTCTTCGATCAATTGATTGAATGTGATATCACGTTCATGTGCTATCTTCATGTAGGTCAGGAGTTCTTCATCTGTGAAGTCTATTGGAACGCTCACACGAGTGTCATAGGGTTCACCGGCCTTGATAGCTAGGGCCTTTTGGATAAAGTCATCGTCGACTTCCAAATCAATGTAGTTGACATCGTCCCATGCTTGGTTGGCTAGCACACTTTTGGATTCCGCTTCTTTACGATGCTTGTCAACATTCTTTGGGTTGATCATACGGTAGGCGCGATCATTGGTATAATCGCACATGCTGACTTCATAGACCTTTTGGCTTTTGGTGCTAAAGATAATACTGAAACTGTATCCACCCTTGCCGTGAACACCGTTCCATGAGTCTAGTGTATAGCTGTTGGGGCCGTAACAACCCCAACCATACTCACCGCCTTCGGTGATTTTGTAGTCAACCAATTCCATCCATTCTTTCATTGTGATCATTTTGATTCCTTTATAGAAGTTAACAAATTTTTGTTTCGAGTATCTTGCTCTTTGCGAGCTCTCTTGGTATCGTTGCTCAATCGCAACATCATGTCGTAGTCTCGAGCCCACTTAACACCTGCCAACCAATCTTCCAGTCGCTCAAGACTACCTACAAACAGTTCAGCATCACGACTGTAAATTGGCAGTGCATCTTGATCCTTTGGCACAAGGCTTAGAGCGCCGTGATCTTCTGTCCAATCACTGTGCTTGCTTTTACTGAACTTAAAGCCCAGCTCGTCAACTGCTTGTTCAACACGTTTGATTCTTTGGATAGTGTTCCAACCGCTCATATCAGTCTCTCTTTGTTACTATGTGTATATTATACAGTCTTGTTAGAAAACTGTCAATAGGGTTTTATGTTTTTTAACAGACTGCTAGGATCTTTAAATGTTAGACCTGCGCCGTATTTGGCATGAAAGTCATCAAATGATGCCAATCGATCTGGATCTATGGGCAAGCCATATATCTTCAACCAAGTATGCATGCAGTTGACCACTTCTTGATCTGCGAAATTATCCATGATAAAATAAATTGATTGATCTACCTTACGGTGGAACTTTTTTTGTCTACCATGCACAGCCTGCATTTCTTCGGCTAGCTTATGGCAGTAGTGATCTGCACCTCTGAGCATCGTCCAAAATTTGTTAGGATTGGTTGTCATTCTCTACTCAATCTGCTCCAAACAAGGAACTCTTTGAAGGCTGTATAAACAGTGGCAGCTTCCTTGTCATCTACAGGAATCTTTTCGCCACGAACGTAGAATCCATCTTCAGCAACACGAAGCATTTCTGTAGAGCCTACATTACAGGTAATGTTATTTGAGTTGGGTAGGTGAAAGTTATAGCTTGTAGGATCGTCAGCGGCCCATTTGGCAACCACCTTGTTTAACTCTGTGAAATCATAGCTCATTATTTAAACTCTTTCTTGTTGTGAAATATCTTACGGTACGCACCACCCAAGAAAAATTCTAGCTTACTGCGTTTTTTTGCTTGGAATTCACAGCTCATTTCCCATGAATCTCGTTTGAAAGGAATTACCTGTACCAGCGGATCGCCGGGGTTGATTTTAACTTCTTTGTCGCTGATAAGATATCCAGGAAGTTCGGTAGACAAGTCATGTGTGTCTGTATCAACAATGGCCGGGAATAATTGAAAGCGTTCTTCAAACTGATAAAACGGTTGGATAATTAAACAACTATATCCAGGTGGAGTTCGTATCAGCCACGGCTGAGCAATTTTGAAATACTGTTTGGAAGTGCCGTCTAACATCACGGGACATTGTTCATGATTATGTCCGCCTATGTAAGGCACATGTGGCACACTGACTTTGAAATCTTCATGCTTGCCTGCTTTCTTCTCTGGATGCAAAATTAGTTCATAGGTGTTGAAAATAATATATCCAGACATAATCATGTCTTGCACAGGCATGCAGTGTTTTATGGTAGGCATCCCTTTACCGGGAAACTGATTCTTCTTCCAAAGATCTAGATCTCGGTACCATTCTGGTACCACCTTGTTGGCCGGTTGCACAGGAAAAAATTCTACAACCGAAGGATCATCTGAGTGGAATTCAATGTTCATTTGTGGCTGTCCTTGATTGTGGTTAACAAAGAGTTTCTTTGTTCTTTATAACGAGTCCAACTGGTCTTTAACGGATCTACAATAAACCATTTAAAAAATACTATCAATAATAGAATCATTCCGATTAGATTCATATCAGACGATATCTCTGTGCCTATGGCAAACAGACTACCTACATTAAGCAACAGACTGGCCAACAAGAACCATTGCCATAGTTCTAGCTTTGAGAACCACCAACGTATAAATCCAATTTGTTCTTTCATTAGATCTTCTCCCCTGCTATGAAGCCACGGAAGCGTAGGAAGCGTGGAAACCGCAGACTGTAGGTACCGTCTTGATTCTGTGTGACCGCATCGGCACGTACCTCTACCACCTGCCCCACCACTGTATCACGTTCCTCCCAATAAGCATCACGATCAGCATCACTAAACCCACTGCCAACATTGACTGCGATCGACTTACCGTCATCAATACCCTCGCAGACCAAAGCGCCAAGACGACCAACATTTCGGCCAGTACCTTCTTCCACCGCGGTGATCGAAAGGCTAACCTCGAGAAATGGTTTTTCTTTGAGCCACGAAACAGATCTTTTACATTCATATTTGGCCTCTGGATCCTTAATCATAATACCTTCGTAACCTTCAGCAACCATTTGTTTGTTGTAGTCACGATACTCAATGTCGCCGATGAACTCGTCGAGATTAACTTCAATCCAAGGCACAATCTCAATGCAATTGCTATCGCCAAAGATTTTACTAAAGTTTTCTTTAAGGAAGTTCAAGCGTCGACGTTGGCCCATTGAGCTAATGCCTTGCTTAAACTCTGAGAGTGGCAGAATATCAAAGACATTCAACACCGCATCGGATGCTTCAACGTTGTCTTTGCGATGTACCTGTGTCATGAGTGCTTGAAAACTCTTGCTCATAATCTCACCGTCAATAACATAGCTACGGCCAAAGTTATCTAGTTGAGTAGCAAGATAATCTGTAATGTGTGAAAAGTTCTCAAGTACTTTACCATTACGTGTGTACTGAACAACTGTACGACTTTCGAAGTCTACAACTGTAAGACAGCGAATACCGTCTAGTTTCTTTTGCAGGATCTTTTTGCCTGTAATCTTTTTCTCGTGCTTGGCGCCATCATGTGCAAGCATACATTCAAACACAGGAACAGGAGCAATGTCTTTGTGTATCTTGAGCACCTTGTTCACAGTCTTTTCACTAAAGCCTGCTCGCATGTCTTTGATCAGTATGCGACGATACCAATCGTTCCATTGAGCCTTAGTAGCAACATTCATGGCCAATTCAATGGCATCCTTGGCTGCATGTCCAGTAAGACGTCTACGATACAAACTGTCTGCAAGTTCGAGAAAGTTGGACCAACTAAGTCCTTGTCCGTCTTTTTCACTGACGGGCACCTGCTTGACACCGAACGTGTAAAGACCATCTAGCGCCATACGTAGGCCTTCAAAAAATTCCGGGATATTTTCCTTAGCCGCCCTATCTAGAATTTGTTCTTTGCTCAAACGGCTGTTGTCAGCTTCAAGCTGTTGAATGATCGTTTCCGGTTGTGTGCGCATGATTGCCTTTGCTGTTAGTATGTATATATTATAGCATCAAGTGGTTGAGTTGTCAAACACATTCCGGAATTATTTCACCGAACAATTTTTTCTGTCTGGCTTCTTTTTGTTTTTTAGCTTCTTCTAGTTTGGCTAAATTTTCTTGTTTGATTTTTAATCTTTGTTGTTTAGCCCTTGCTTTATCTTCGGTGTTTCTACGAGCAGGTCCCATTGGTCCGAAATTATATCCGAATTTAAGACCATTTCGACATTGGATATTTTTTTCTACAATATGTCGTAAGTGTGTCTCTCCGCAGAGCAACCTTTCACGACATAGGTCCACGTTGTCAATCATTAAGTCCACACCATATATAGTGGAGAGAGCCTGCTCAAAGGTAGACCCATTCTCCATCTTACGTATTAGAATTTCGCCAAGGAACTGCCCGTCACCGCAACTGTTATCTAGAAAGGTTTTAGTAGGATCTGTGAATTGATCATTGGGTATCTGATTCAACATTGTGCATACAAGTTCTGTAGGAGTGAATACTTCACCTGTAGCTTTTACTCGCAGTTTGTCACGCTCAACTCCGCCCATATAGGTACGATTTCGAATGTGATCTATAACTTCACTTATCATTGGCTTCGACATAGTCAATTTCTTCTTGGGTAAGGCTAAAATGTTTATATATCGTGTCGTCTGTCCAGTCTTGTGCTAGAGATAATGCTGGCAAAGTTAAAATTAATTTGCGTGGATTAAATCCGGAAAACTTTTGCATTTCCACCCAAAACTTATATAATTTACTTGACAAGATGAATTGTGCTCTTGTTGCTTCTTCGTCTGTAGCACACATCAGTGCCAAACACATGTTACTAAATCCAGTGGTATTATTAAACACCGGTAGATATGTTCCTGACAAACTAATAATAACTTTTGGAGTATTAGTGTACGGGTTTAATGTCTCACTATACCAATAGGTGCCCCCGTTCTTATTAGTATGATATGTTTTGTATTTGTAGTCAACTGTTTCAGATACGTTTCCATTTTTAGTTTTCTTTAGAAAAACTGAAGGGCCCTGTGCGTCATTTTCTTTCCCGCCTAATCCGTGATTCTGATCACAAAACAAAAATGGAGTTCCGACCATCTTCTTTACAATAGACAAACTTTCTTTAGAAGTTACTTTAGGCAAAGAATCAATTTTGCTAATGTCAATTTGTACATTGCCAGTGGAAGTAATAAATTCTGTGCTGCCTGAATAAGATGCCTTTTGGAAGAGATAATAGCTAAAGGTACTGCCAACTCCTTTAAAGTGCGTTTCTCTAATATTGTCACTGTCAATGTTTGCTACAATCAAATTGTTCTTCTTAAAGATATCATTAAAGATGCTGAGAGCATTTTTACCCGTGCCTTTACCAATGTCAGCAGTAGGTTGCATCCAACCATTGGGGGTAATCATTGCTACATACCCGTTGTTCTCAACTAAGTCATATGCTTTTTTTACAAACTGAGGCCACAACTTGTTTGCTTGGTCATCTCTGCCGCCTTCCTGATATGGCGGATTTCCTATTATTACATCAAATTTCATATTAAAACTTAGACTTAAAAAGTCTCCCTTTGCTATATTTATTTGAGGATATCTTGCCAAGATATCATTTGTAAAACAAACTAACAGTTCGTTAAACCAAATCTTAGTTAGAATTTCCTCTCCGTGTAATTCAACTAACACGTCTACCTCAGTACCGTGTCCTCCTGCTACAACAAGAATTCGTTTTGCTTTTTTACATGCACGTTTCACTGTTCTGGTAGAAAGGATTTCTCTCCATATATTAGGGTTATCGGGTTTTCCTAAAATGCCTAATCCTAAATTTGTAACAAATTTCACTGTGATGCTTTCTGTGCGTTATGAACGCTCATGTCTAACAATTCAACTGGCAAGTATGGCAAAAACTTCATCATCTCGGCACTTGTAATATTATACACTCTTTTAAAATCGTTGTCAGCCTCGGTGTTGCTTGAAATATTTTCCAAACACTCCTTAAAATTATGTCCTTGAAAATTGCTAAATTGTAGCACTGTAGTTGAACTATAGATGATAGAGTTGATGGCACCTAGTACTTCTTTCTCGAGTGTCTTCTTGTCATCTGGAGAAAAATTTCCACCAACAGCACCACCTTTGGATTTTCCTTTCTCAAGGATTGCTTGTACTTTCTTTTTTTGGTCAGGTTTCATTGAAGGACATTTGAGCAACAATTCCATTAATTCTGGACTAGCCATAATGCCTGCCCGGTTAGTAATAATACCTGCTACACGTAAAACTTTTTCATCGTCTTCAAAATCGGCCATAACAGAATCTGCATTTTCCTTAACCAGTCTGCCTTCTCCCAAAAAGCCAATTGAACTCAGATTCATACTGTTTAATACATACTGAACTCCGCCCACAATTCCTGGTTTTGTTGCACCTGGAATAGGAAGTCCTAGTTCATCAAAGTATTCAACTACTCGTTTTGCTTCGTACAACAACATAAGTTGATCTTTGCGTTCTTTGTTTTGGTCGAAACTAAAACTAAAGATGTATCCTTTAGGTTTACTAGCAACTAAAATAGTCTCGTCTTGGTCCAATGGCGTCACAACTCGTAAAGCCTGTTGTATAAAAGTATCAACACTGCCGCCGTCTTTAAGGAATAAAGTTGCTTGGATGTCACCTACACTAAACGATCGAGACGCCATTGCATTGTTTAAAAAGATCACTTTCTTTTTATCGATCCATCCATACTTGACCTGTCGTAACGTATCTTTGGCTACTTCTTCCGCATCGCGACCAGTCATTTCGTTGCCATTGATAACTTTGATGTGATGGTCGGGCAGATGGGAATCTAGTAATTTCTTTAGTTTGGACATTGCTTCTTTGGTCATGTTAGCAAAGATCATACTAACAACGATTTCTTCACCGGCCGCTTCATCCAACGACATTCCGTACTCGGAATCATAATTGTATATTGCTCTAAAGAAGCCAATCAAAAACTGACTATTAGCCATTGCTTTTTCCAACATTTTAGACCAAGCAGGACGGTCCTCGTCAGAATAGTCTTTAACCAATTCTTGTATGCGATTGCTTACATACATTTGGAACATCTCTCGTTTAACAATGCCTACGTCACCACTTTGCTCAACAAGGGCATAAGGAACCGCAACAACATCTACTACATTGTCGCCGGCACCTTTGCTCATACGCTCGATGTTAGTACCCGAACTAGGAATAAAAGTTACTTGTTTGTTAGCAAACAAATACTCCATCTTCT